>ERZ772979.1034-NODE-1034-length-17161-cov-8.251432_pt1 | contig 17161 bp, 14 predicted proteins | sample MGYA00511130_ERZ772979 | MGnify/ENA primary metagenome ERZ772979 (study PRJEB29015, sample SAMEA2738103) | human oral metagenome | biome: human oral; feature: human-associated habitat; material: saliva | place: China | collected 2186 ... | reverse complement strand
TGCTTCCTAGTACTACCCAAAATATCTTTTTTGAATTCATTTCTGTTTCTCCAGTTTTCTTTTCTCTTTGATGCTTTCAATGAGATGTCGAATCGTTGCGAGTGGATAATACAACAACATTCTCGGACCGCCAAAGCGCATCACATTTTTAATTCTTTCTCTCATTTCTGGTTTGTAGCAATGTACACGGCAGTTTGCACAGAAGGTTTTTGTCTCCATAAATGGGCAGTGGTTACTGCGCGTTGTAGCGTAATCAAGTAACTCCTGGCATTCAGGACAAAGACCATCTTTTGTACCGTGTTTCTTTCTACAATAGACTTCAATCATCTTTGTGACGATAGAAATCTCACGTTGACGTTTTTCTTCAATTTTGTTCATGCATGACACCTTCTGATGCACGATAGATGCGGTCAGCGATTGCCATTGTAGATTCACGATGGGACACTAAAATAATGCATTTATCGTGTTTTTGCTGTTTTAGAGATTTAAGAATAATACCTTCGTTGATACTATCTACGTTACTTGTAGGTTCATCCAACAAGATTAACTTACTACCACGTAGAAATGCACGGGCTAATCCAATGCGTTGTTTTTCACCTGCAGAAAGATTATCTCCAAGTGTTCCAACTTTACTTTGGTAGCCATCTGGTAGCGTCATGATAAAGTCATGGACAGATGCCATGCGGCATGCATCTTGAATTTCCTCTAGCGTAGCTTCTGGTTTAGCGATACGAAGATTTTCTTCAACCGTTACATCAAAGAGATATGTTGTTTGGCTTACCATTGTGGCATTCGATAATAAACTATCTGTATTAATATCATTAATATCGATGCCGTTGTAGAGGATATCTCCTGTTTCTTTTTGCCAGAATCGAAGTAATAGTTTTAGGAATGTTGATTTACCACAGCCAGACTCACCGACGATACCAACAATCTCACCAGTCTTTGCATGTATAGAGATATCTTTTAGTACCTGTGTTTGTCCATCATATGAGAAAGATAGGTGATTTACTTCTAGGTTTTCGAATGTAAAATTTTTAGCTTCTGTTATTGGTGTTACTGCTGGTTTTTCTGATAGTAAGTTCAGTACACGGTCACCAGATGCAAATGTCTGTGTTAAGTTGCTTGGTAGTGCAGAGATTGCAATAACTGGTCCGAATGATCCAAATACTGCTGTTACACCGATTAACATCTTACCGATTGTTAGATTGTTATTTGCGACTAGGATAATACCTACAATTAATGTAAGGATGATGAAGATTGAAACGCTTAGTTCTGTTTCTGCAGTCGCTTTCGCTGTATCGTGCTTCATCTTTTTTGTTTCAAGAAGAAGTGAATCAGAACGTTTGTTTACTTCATCTTTACGCTGATCTTGTGCGTGCATAAGCACGATATCCTTAATACCCTTAATACTATCTAAGAAGTAAGCGTTAAAGGAAGCAAATTCAGCACGATAACGAACACCAGATTCCTTTAATCTGCTGGAAGAAATCATTGGTACAATAATACCGATTGAAAGATAACCAAGTAATGCGATTAATGCGAGATACCAGTTTACTGTAAATCCAACAAACAAAGTAACGCAGGTTGATACGATAATCGCAATGCAGATTGGAGAAATTGTATGCGCATAGAATACTTCTAATGTTTCAATATCGGCTGTAATCATTGAGATGATTGCACCTTTTTGTTTGCTTTCAAGTTTTGCAGGACAAAGAATACGTAATGCGCGGAAAATCTTGTCACGTAATACAGCTAGTAGTTTAAATGCGATGTAGTGGTTACTGTATTGTTCAAGGTAACGTAAGAAACCACGTAATACACCAAAGCCGATTGTTAAGGCAATGATTGCGCCATAAGAGAGAGGGATTGCTTCACCAAGTGATTTGGCGATACCAACTGCACCCATAAGAGTTACACCCATCGCAACAATGAAACCTACCGAACCGTTAATAACGGCAAGAATCATAATATATGCTAGTGATCCTAATAAGGTGATGAGGCTTGCCATGATTTTAGCGCCGCTACGGCGGATATATTTCACGTTTGTCATGCGATTACCTCCGTATAGCCCTCTTCTAAGTTCTTTTGGGTTGTATATAGTTTTGCATAACCTTCATGCATGTTCATAAGTTCTTCATGTGTACCATGTTCCTTCACTTCTCCATCTTCGATGTAGTAAATGGTATCAGCCGCAATGACATTTGCTAGACGGTGTGAGATCACAATAACGGATTTTTCTTTGGAGAGTTCTTTGATGTTATTCATGATGATAGCTTCGCTTTCAATATCGATATTGCTTGTGGCTTCATCAAAGATATAGATATCTTTGTTTGCGACTAGATTGATTGCAAGTGCTAGTCGTTGTTTCTGGCCACCAGAGATATTTGCGGCGTCTTCTGTAATGACTTTATCTAGACCGCCGTTATCAATAGTGAAGTCATAGAGGTTAACTTTCTTAAGTGCGTTAAAGATTTCTTCATCTGTAACGTTAGCTTTAGCTAGCGCAAAGTTTTGACGAATCGTTTCATTAAAGATATAGGTGTTATAACTTACGACTGATATATGAGAGTAATATGCATCTCTACTTAATGTTCCAAGTAGTTTATTTCCAACAAGGATAGAACCTTGTTGAGGGTGATATGCACCTAATAGTAAATTTACAACTGTAGACTTTCCTGAACCGGATTCACCGACAATTGCATGCATACCAGTTGAGTTAAAGTTCATGGATGCATGTTTTAACACATCACGTTTTCCATCATAAGAGAAGGTGACATCCTTCACTGTAATTTCTGTACTAGCTACTGTTTCATTACCCCATACTGGATCTGGTTGAGCAAGCAGGGATAGAATCTTATTGCCAGCACTTGCACCATTCATGGCAATATGGAAGGCAGAACCGAATGCACGTAGTGGTAAGAAGAAGTCTACTGCTACAAGAATTAAGAATAGTGCTGCATAAGCAGATAGATTTCCGTTTACAACGGCATGAATCGTTAGGGCAATACCAAGACCAGCACCACCATAGGCAACCATATCCATGATTGTTGTACTAGCTAGCTGCATGACTAATACCTTCATCGTAATCTTGCGGAATTCTTCGCTTGTCTCATTCATCTTGATATTTTGTGCAGCGTCTGCTTGGAAGATCTTTAGTTCTTTTAGTCCTTGCACACTATCTAGGAAACTATCTCCCATGGATGTGTATTTGCCCCAGTACTTCGCAAAGATTTTCTTTGCGTAACGGGATACTGCAATTATTGACATCGGAATAAGCGGTACACATGCAAGCAATACAAGTGCGACTGCCCAATTAATTCGTACAGTAACGATAAACAAAATGATAGGAGCAATCATCGCATAGAAGAATTGTGGAATATATGCGGAATAATATAGGTCTAACTGTTCAACACCTTCCATAGATAACTGGGTTAAACCAGCCATACTCATATTGTCGGTTGTACGAACACCAAGTTTAATAATCTTGTCATAGATTTTCTGACGCAAATCCTTCTTCACATTTCTTCCTAATGTATCCTTCAAGTCTCCAATACTACGAGAAGTTACATAACGGATTGTCATCGCAATGATTACAATCACCGCCGGTAGAATGAACCCTTGTGCATTACTACCAGAGGATGTATATTCTGCAGCATATTGAATGGCATAACAGATGGATGCGGTGATTGCAAGATTAGCAAATAAACCCACTATCATAAGACCAACTGCATAGAATATATATTTTTTATTATGCCCTAAAAGGGCTAAAAGTTTTTTATCTATCATGTTTAGAATTCCTTTCGCATAGACTATTTTACACGATAAGTTAGTTATATATAACCAAAAGGCTATAAAAAACAACAATCTTAGAGATTGTTGTGAAAGAGAATTGCTTATTTGAGGTGAATCTTATTTTTGTATGTATAGAATACATAGCCAAATACTGCGGCCAATATTACCAATAGGACGGTAGGGATGTTTGTGAAATACGCTAGCAAGAATGCCACTAGACAGATAAGTAGACTTGGAATATCCACAATACTTGTTTTGAATAGGTTTTTGACTGCACCAAACATCAACACACATACAGCAATCTGTATTCCGGCAAGTGCGTGTTTTACAACTTCTAATGAGGAGAAGTTGGATAAGAAAGTTGCGATGATACTAATGATAATAATAGATGGGGTAATGACACCGAGTGTGGAAATAAGTGCCCCAAGGAAACCATCAATCTTTCCACCGATGAATGTGGATAAGTTGACTGCGATTGCGCCTGGTGTACATTGGCTGATTGCATAGTAATTTAGGATATCTTCCGCCGTCACCCAATGATGTTTATCAACAACTTCTTTTTGAATCATCGGGATCATTGCATACCCACCACCGAAGGTAAATAGACCAATTTTAAACCAGGAAATATATAGTTTTACAAATTTATTCATACAACCTCGTATTCTCGGTTTTAACACTAGCATTTTTTCTTTGATTCGTAAATGAAATCAAGTATATAGAATGCGATTGAAGAGATATAAAAAATCGTGTAATATGCTATAATTCACTGGTGAGAGGTTATAAAAATGAAAAACAGAAAGAACTCTGATTTTGGTTGGATATTCTTCTTAATATTTTTTCTTGGAGGAGGAACATTTATACCTATGTTAATTATTGTTGGTATCGTATTTGCGATTGTAATGGCAGCGGTAAATGCCTCAAAGAGAAACGAACAAAGATCAAACCCATATGCTAGCTATTCCTCATCTACATACTATGCGGGAAATCGCGCTTCAAATATTTCCGCATCACAGATGGCAAAGAATAACATCTTCTTACGCAAGTGGTTTAGAACGCATACTGCCTTAAATGTTAGTACAGGAATTGAATTACGTGTACGTAATGGTGAATATAAGTCGCTTTCTAATTTGGATGTATACCGCAATGGTATCTTGGTAAGTGGACTCAATGTATTTGGCGCTAACTATCCAGAATCGTATGAACAGATCTTAAGAGAAGTTTCTAAGCAGGCAGATGATTATCAAAATACAGATGTCATCGATGTACAAGCTACACCAACAAATGTGAAGAAGGAAGAAGTAAAAGTTGAAGAACCATCTTCTAGCGCCCAGAGCTATATTGATCAAATTAACGCACTTAATGACGCAATTCCGGATGAGGAAATCTCAAATGGATTATTTGAAACATGTGCACTTTTAAAACAGGCACAGAAGTTAGAAACAACTTTCCCTGCATCTAAGGGGAAACTTAAGAAGTTGTATGAATATTATTTACCAATCCTTGTGCGTATTCTAAAACAATATGACGCTCTTCAGACGGCACAGACTGACCCTAACTATAAAGAAACAAAAGAGAAGTTAGGAAAGACGGTTGTATTAATCAATGATGCGATGAAGAATATGATTGCAAGTTACACAGACCAAGACTTTATTAATCTATCTGCTGATATGGCTACTTTGAATGCTGTATTAAAGAAGGATGGCTTAACAAGCGATGGGATGTTTGAAGTTGGACACAAAGGAGACGAGTAATGTCGAAAGATCGTAGAACAGAGGAAAAAGAAAGACTTTGGAATGAGGTCTTAGGCAAAAAGCGTGCTTATGAATCTACAGATGCGTCCGAACAAATCACATTAAGTATTGATAGTAATGAACAAAGTCAAAACTTAAACATCCTAAAACAGCCAGACCAAGCAATGCAGGAACTGAATGCGATTTTGCGTAAACAACAAAAAGATTTAGAGGATATGCATGCGGCGCTACAGAAAAAGGATGAGCCTTTAGATATCTCCGCAATGAGTATGGATGTATTAGAACGTGATTTAAAGCGTGACTATGGTTTAACTGAGGTTGAACAAAAACCTGTTGAGAAGAAGGAATTCAACTCACAGAAGTTATTCGATGATATCTACAATGTGATTATCTCCAAGGTGATGGGACAAAAAGACGCAATCCATCAGATGGTAAATGCATTTAGAAGACCATATTTGATGGGAGAAGAAGCAGGAAAGGCGAAGAATGTTATTCTTGTTTCTGGGCCTGTGGGCTCTGGTAGACATGAAGCGGTTACCCAGATGGCTCGTTCTTTATATGAACGTCAAGTATTTATCAGTGATGAAGTATATACGATTGATATGAGTCGTTATACATCATCAGCACAGGAACAGATTTTCTTACAGGACTTATATGAGGCGATCTCTGGTAACGGTTCTGTTATCTGCTTTGAGAACTTTGAAAATGGGTTTCCAGCATTCTTACGTATGATTAGTTCACTTGTTACGACGGGTAGCTGTGTATTAAACAAACGTTATGTATTAAATAAGGGTGTACTTGTAGAAAATCAAACCGGTCTTGTGAAGGACAGTGTCGATACTTTAAGTGTTGGTGGTAAGTATCTTGTATTTATGACAACTGGTAGTGTATCGAAGGTTCAAGATGCCTTTGGTGCAGACTTTATGTACCATGTCTTGGATACTGTTACATTAAAGAAGTTAGATGATGAAAGTATTCGTTCGATTGTTCAAGTTCAAACAGAGAACTTAATCAAGAAAGCAGAAGAAAACTTAAAGATTAAATTAGTAGTTGAAGATTCTGTTCAGGAATGGGTCATTCAACACTTTAATAAGGATTTAGGTGCTGCTTCTATTAGTTCTAACTTCTATGATTTCTATGTATCTCTAGGACAGGCAGTATTAGACCATTCCCTGGGAAATATGGAAGAAATCAAGATGACAGTGAAGAATGATATTCCTGTTGCCACAATCAAAGAAGAAGATATTCAGATGAGTCGCTCACGCAATAGTAGTGAGGAACTTGAAGAAGTAAATCGTGAATTAAGTGAGATTATTGGTCTGGATGAAGTGAAGGCGTATATTTCTTCTTTACAATCCTTGGTTGCGATGCAACAAAAGCGTCGTGAGCAGGGCATGAAGACTGCAACACTTTCTAAACATATGATCTTTACAGGTAATCCTGGTACTGGTAAGACAACGATTGCGAGATTGATTTCTCGTTATATGAAGGCGATTGGTGCGTTAACACAAGGACAGCTTGTGGAAGTATCTAGATCAGACTTAGTAGCGCAATATGTTGGTCAGACAGCTCCATTAACGATGTCGGTAATCAAGTCTGCGATTGGTGGTGTGCTATTTATCGATGAAGCGTATTCTCTACATCGTGGAAAAGATGATGCGTTTGGATTAGAGTGTATCGATACACTTGTAAAGGCAATGGAAGATAACCGTGATAACTTAATCGTTATCTTAGCGGGATATAAGAAGGAAATGTCTGTATTCCTAGAGTCTAACTCAGGTCTAAAGTCACGTTTCCCAAATATCATCAACTTCAAGGACTACACAGGTGAAGAACTCTATCAGATTGCTTGTCTACAAGCAAAGGGTAAAGGTTATCATATTGATGAAGCTGTTAAGGATAAGCTAACTGCGTATTTCAATGAAGTACAGAGTATCAATGCTATGGAAGCTGGTAACGGTAGACTTGCACGTAATATGATTGAAGACGCAATCTTACGTCAATCCACAAGATTAGTATCGAATCCAGATAGCGATATGAGTGAGCTCATTGAGGCTGACTTTGATTTCACAATTAAGGTTCAACCTCCAAAAACAAGTGATTCTCCTTCGCTAGAAGATTTATTAAAGATGACACAGAAATAGTAGTAAAAAGTGCTAGGTAAAAAATTAGCACTTTTTATATGTTTACATGCATGCACGTTTATCAATAAAATAGTTGGATATGCAAGTAATTTTTTGAAAGAAATTTTCATATGTTATGCATGCATGTTTTAACATAATAAATATTGTGTTAATTTTGTGTGAAAATTGTGTATTTTATGCGCTAAATTTGACGTTTTAAATAATTTTCGTGTATCATTTTCATATGAAACATAGATTAAAAATGACGACAAAGAAATTTCTTGCGTTTGGTTTGGCTGCTTGCATGGTAGGTGGTACTGCACTTAGTTATGTGCTCGCAAGAAGAGACTATATGAATAAACAGATGTTATTATCACAGGCTAGGTTATATGATTCACTTCGACTTAACATGAGTGGTATTACGACAGCTGAGTATGGAAGTACATTTGATGTACATACACTCGTTGCGGAACATACTGGTGATTTAAAGATTGATGGACAGATTGATGCTAGTGCAATTGGATCCTATCCAGTTAAACTGATTTTATCTGGTAAAGAGTCTAAGTTTGGTTTAACAAATTCCAAGACATTTACAGCGAGTGTAAATGTTGTGGACACAAAACCTGCAGAGATTACTTTGGCTGCTAGTAAAGTTGATATTAAAGCAGGGAGTTCATATGATCTTTTCTCAAATATTACCTCAGTCATTGATCCAATAGATGGTAGTTTAACTGCTTCAACGGAAAATGGTAAGGGCAACTATACGGTTGCGGTTGATGGTGATATCTCAAAAGCAGGAACTTATACAGCGACTGTAACTGCAACAGATAAGAATGGGAATGTTTCTACTGCTTCTTATACAATTAATGTCACAAGAGCGTATGTGTCCACTGGACCAGTAGATACTTCTGGTAATTATCAGACAATCTATTCTTACCTAACGGGTACACTTGGTTTGTCTAAGGCAGCTGCTTGTGGTGTTTTGGCGAATATGTGGCAAGAATCCAAGTTTAATCCAACTGCTGGTTCATCCTATTACGGTTTATGCCAATGGGGTGGCGGTAGATATACAAACTTAGTTAACTATTGTGCAAATAATGGCCTCGACTATACAACGGTTGAAGGACAGTTAGCTTTCTTAACACATGAGTTAACAGGTGCGTATAACAGTACTCTTGTTGGATTACAGAATGTTGCGGATTCAGCAGAAGGTGCAGCTGAGGCAGCTACAATCTTCGTAACAAGATATGAAGGTGCTTCACATACAGCTGGACGTGCTGATAAGGCATATGCATATTATCTAGAAGGATAGTAGTTAAAAATCAAGTAGATTGGTATTTCCTCCATCTCGAAGAATTATTTCGAAAAGATGGAGGTTTTTGTTTGCGAATTTTACAAAATAGTTTTGGATTAGATTCGTATATATAACATGGAATATATGATAATAAGAATTGTGCTATAGTAGAAAAACATAGAGCAGAGGAACAGCCTACATTAGCTCTGCATATTTCTATGTCAATTCGTATGAAGGTGATAGGGCTTCCATATGGGGGATGGTTTTATCATGGAAGAAAAAGGAGAAATTAAAAGTATGAAACAAATGGAGAGAATTGCTGGCTTTATATTGTTGGCAATTGTAATCTTATTCGGCATGTTTGGATTAAGTTCCTCAATGCTGTATTTCAGATTAATGATGGGCGCAATTTTAGGTTACGCTTTAGCGAGAGGCTTTATGGGCTTTGCGGGAAGTGTAAACCGTGCCTATAAGGGTGGTTCTACAAAGCTCATGAGAGCCTTGATGTTTATGTTTTTCGTTTCGGCTGCAGTTAGTACAGCAGTCCTATATAATGCGGATGTTTCCCAGTTTGATCTTTGGGTAAACCCAATTAACTTAGGCTTGATCTTAGGAGGTCTTCTCTTCGGATTTGGTATGGCGTTTGCGTCATGTTGTGCATCAGGTGTACTAACAGACTTAGTTGCGGCATTTCCTAGAGGTATTGTTACCTTACTATTCTTCTGTATTGGTGTATTTGTAGGCTTTCCAATCCAGAATACAGCAAGCTGGGTACAGGATTCTTTAATCAAGTTTGGTGATAAGAATGGTGTATACTTCCCAGACTTATTTGCGTTTGATGGTTTACAGGGTTACTTAGGTGCGTTAATTCTAACTGGTATTCTTTGCTTGATCGTAGTGAAGTTAAGTTATCTCTATGAAAAGAAGAGAAAGGAAGCAGGAACTTACTTTGGCATTGGTAGTGAAACGGTACAGTTAGCTGCTGAAAAGAAGTCTCTTGATGAAACAGAAGCTGTTTGTCCATGCAGTGAAGAAGGTTATGTGAAGATCTTCGCACGTCCTTGGAGTTTAAGAACGGCTGTTCTTGTCATCTCTGCAGTATTCGTATTACTCATGGGTGTTACAAAAGCAGGTTGGGGTGCAAGTACACCTTACGGATTCTGGTTTGGTAAGTTACTCATGTTGTTTGGTGTTAAGGTAGAAACAATTGTTGAATTTACAAAGGGAGCAGCAGGTCCTTACCAAATGCCTTTCTTTGAACACCCAATCAATGTACAGAACGTAGGTATCGTATTAGGTACATTTGTATACATGCTTACATCAAATAACTTCATCTCCTTCTGCAAGTCAAGTTGGAAGATGAATCCAAAGCAGGCATTATTCTATGCAATTGGCGGCTTTGCGATGGGATTTGGTACAAGACTTTCTAACGGATGTAACGTAGGAGCTTTATATACTCCAATCGCAAACTTCTCACTATCCGGATGGATCTTCCTTGTAGTCTTAGTAATCGGTGGTGTTGTAGGAAATATCATTGCTAAAAAAGTTCGCTTAGATGGATAAAAAATTAAGATATATCGATGTTCTTGGATTAGTAATTGGAGCCATTATAGGCTGGGGTTCCTTTACACTTCCAGGTACAAAGTTTTTAAAAGAAGCAGGTGTAATCAATACCTTTATCGGGCTTTTGATTGGTGGTGTCTTTATCATGGTGATACAAAATGGCTATCACATCATGCTCGAGAATCATAGAGAAGATGGTGGAGAGTTTACCTATGCTTTAAATCATTTAGGCAAGGTACATGGCTTTGTAGTAGGCTGGTCCCTAAGTCTTTGTTATTTAAGCATGGTTCCACTTAATGCAGGCGCATTTGTTCTTCTGTTACGTGAAATATTTGGTGCGAAGATGGATTTCTTCTATCTATATTCCATTTCGGGATATCCAATCTATCTAACGGATGTACTTGTGATGTCTGCTGTCATTATTTTGTTTGGTTACATCAATATTCAAGGGTTAAAAATTAGCACGAAGGTGCAAAATATCATGAGCATTCTTTTGGCTGTCATTGTATCAGGGCTTCTATGCTTGATGTTTATGAGAAGTGATTTGCAGGCCTTTCATCAAAACTATGTGGAAAACTACCGCTTTTCGTTCAGTGAGATTTCAAAGATTATAGCGATAGCTCCCTTCTTATTTGTAGGGTTTGATGTAGTACCACAGGTTTCGGAAGAACTTGGCTTTAAACCTGAAAAATCTACGTTACTCGTAGGGATTTCGGTATTGATTGGTATATTCATTTATGGAGCATTAAATACTATAGCTGGATTAGGCTTTTCACCTGAAGCAGCTATGAAGACGCATTGGGCTGTTGCGGATGCGGTGATTCAACACTTAGGTAAAGCTGGATTCTATATCATGTTAATTGCCTTGGCAGCTGCGGTTATTGGTGGAATCAATGGCTTTATGATTGCATCGAGTAAACTGATTGCGAGTTTATCCCAAAGAAAACATCTTGGAGAAAGATACAGCATCAAGAATGAAAAAGGTGTACAACCATATGCTATTCTCTTTGTCTGTGCGATTAGTTTGATTGGAGCCTTTGTTGGTAGACGTGTAATTATCTACATTGTAGATATGGCAAGTGTGCTTGCGGCAGTAGCGTATATGTATGTAAGTTTCATCAGTATATCCCTTGCAAAATCTAAGGTGGAAAAAGTATTGTGCGTGTTAGGTTCACTAATTTCAGCCAGTTTTATTGTACTGTTAATGTTTCCAGGATCTCCCGCACAACTTTCAAAGGAAGCTTTCATTAGTCTAATTTTATGGACGGTTTGTGGTATTTTGGTATATCAATTTAGAAAAAGAAAGAATGTTTCGTGAAGAAAAGGAGAAAGTATGAAGATTGTAGTTATAGGTGGTGTAGCTGGTGGTGCCAGTGTTGCCGCAAGAGCTAGAAGAATCGATGAAACAGCAGAAGTTATTATGTTTGAAAGAGGAGAGAATGTATCCTTCTCTAACTGCTGCCTACCTTTCGCTTTAAGTGGAATCGTTGATAACAGCGATAAGCTAGTTTTGATGAATCCAGAAGAATTCTGGAATAAGTACAGAATCAAGGCTTTGGTAAAGCATGAGGTTACAGAGATTCATCCAGACAAGAAAGAAGTAGTCGTAAAGAATTTAGTTACTGGAGAAAGCTTTACAGAAAGTTATGATAAATTAGCACTTTCACCAGGTGCGAACGCAATCTTGCCGGCTTCAATTAAAGGTATCGACCGTGAAAATGTATTTGTAGTAAAGAATGTTACAGACATTAAAAAGATTGAAGCTTATGTAGCTGCGAAAAATGTAAATAAGGTAACTGTTGTTGGTGGTGGTTTTATTGGTCTAGAAGTGGCTGAGAATTTCCGCGAAGCAGGAAAAGAAGTAAATCTTGTGGAAGGTTTACCACAGGTTATGAAACCTCTTGATGAAGATATGGCACAGATTCTCCACAAGGAAATCATTGATAATGGTATTAACCTTTATTTAGGAAAGACAGTGACAGAAGTCGGTGAAGGTGAAGTAGTTCTCTCTAGTGGAGAACATCTTCCAGCTGAAGCTGTGATTATGGCAATCGGTGTAGCGCCAGAGACAAAGCTTGCGAAGGATTGTGGTATTGAGCTCGGTAAGACAGGGGCAATCTTAGTAAACTATAACTACCAGACAAACTATCCTGATATTTATGCAGTAGGAGACGCAATCGAAGTTACAAATAGACTTACAAATGATAAGACTAGACTTCCACTTGCAGGACCTGCACAAAGACAGGCAAGAGCTGCGGCTGACCATATGTTTGGTGAAACACACAGTAATAGAGGTGTTATTGGCTCAAGCTGTATCCATCTCTTTGGCTTAAATGTAGCAAACACAGGTCTAAATGAAAAAGATTGCCAACAACATGGTTATAACTATGACTTTGCGTATACAATCCCAGGAGACAAGGTTGGCTTAATGCCAGATAGTAACCCACTCTTCTTTAAGCTTATTTTTGAAAAGCCTACGGGAAGAATCTTAGGAGCGCAAGCAGTTGGTAAGGGTAGTGTAGATAAGAGAATCGATGTGATTGCGGCTATGATTAGTATGAACGCAACACTTGAAGACTTAAAGGAATTAGAACTATGCTATTCCCCATACTACTCAACAGCGAAGGATGTTGTGAATCACACAGCTCTTGTAGGACTAAATCTTTTACATGATAAATTTAGACAGGTTCCAGTTTACAAAGTAAGAGAGCTTGTAGAAAATAATGCATGCATTATCGATGTTCGTGAACCAGATGAGTTTGAAAAGGGACATCTGATTAACGCGGTGAATATTCCAATGTCTCAGTTTAGAGAAAGACTCAGTGAAATTCCTACAGATGTTCCTGTATACTTGCACTGTCGTTCTTCACAACGTAGTTACAATGTCATCTGTGCATTACAGAAGCTTGGCTATACAAATGTTTACAATATTTCTGGTTCGTATCTTGGTATTAGTTTCTATGAATACTATAGAGATAAGGCAGAGGGCAGAAAGCCAATTGTGACAGAATATAACTTTGCATAATAAAGTGAAAATTTTTGAAAAATGTTAAAGAATGGGGTTTCCTCATTCTTTTCAATATGCAAAATGATATAATCAAAAGCGCAGAGGTGCTAGCAACATGAATAAATTTTTATTAAAAATCATAACTGTGATGACCGTACTTACAAGTACGATTTCTACAGTTGTATACGCTGATGAAGAACAGACATCGAATGATAGTTCGACGGTACGTATTCTATTTACGCATGACTTACATGATCATATCGATTCCTATCGCGTGACGAATACAGAGACTGGTGAACCAGAAGTGATTGGTGGATATGCACAACTAGCAGGAACCATTGCGGCAAATCGTAACGATCATACGATACTGGTTGATGCAGGTGATTTTTCAATGGGTACTTTCTATAATGCCTTATTTGAAAAGAGTGCACCCGATTTATCGCTATTAGGAATGATGGGTTATGATGCGACAACACTTGGAAACCATGAGTTTGATTATGGTGTCGCTTCTCTTACAAAGATGATTGAAAGTTCTACTAATACTCCTCCAATTCTTTGTAGTAATCTTACATTTGGTGAGGATGAAGAATCACAGGCGTTAAAGAAAGCCTGGGAAGATCATGGTGGTGCAGAATATAAAATCATTGAACGTGGTGGATATAAGATTGGCTTATTTGGGGTAATGGGGGAAGACAGTGTCTATTACACAGCTGCTGGTAGTAACACTTTCCCTGACCGTATCGAAGTAGCCAAGAAGATGGTTCAGAAACTGAAAGAAGAAGGTGCACAAGTGATTGTTTGCCTTTCTCATAGTGGCACAAATAAAGACCCTAGTAAGTCAGAGGATGAAATCCTTGCACAGAAGGTGGATGGTATCGATGTTATTATCAGTGGTCATACCCATACTGTTTTAACAGAGCCGATTCATAAGAATAAAACATGGATTGTATCTGCGGGATGTTTTGGTAAGTATCTTGGTTTGTTAGATATCAACGCAAAGACAAAAGAGAAGATCGATTATCAATTGATTCCTATTACGGCAGAAAGTCCAGTCGATCAGACAATTAACGCAAAGATTCAAGAATATAAAACGGATGTAAATGAAAATTATCTCAAGCAATATGGATATACAATGGACCAATCGATTGGGTATACAAACTTCCCGCTAACGGATGTGTATGAAGATTATTCCGCCTTTACAGGAAACTCTATGGCAGACCTCATTACGGATGCCTATGTATATGCAAGCAAGTTAACAACTAAAGATACTTCATTTACGATAGGATTGACCGCAAAGGGAATTATTCGCTCTGGACTTGTGAAGGGTGATATCACAGTTGGGGAAGTATACGATGCGGTAAACCTTGGCAAAGGAAATGACGGTTTACTTGGATATCCACTGATTCGTGTATATATGAAGGGCTCTGATTTAATCAAAGTTGCAGAGCTAGATCGTAGTGTAGGTAAAGATATGATGGTGGATGGACAACTATACTTTAGTGGCATGCAGTATCATTACTCTGATTACCGCTTTATCTTAAATCATGTAGTCGATGCGGAAGTTCGCACGAATGCAGGCTTCTATATACCTGTAGAAAAGGATAAGTTATATCCTGTGGTAACGAACTTGTATATCGCAAATATGTTGCCATCGGTGGGTAAGAAGACATTTAATCAGCTAGACATTCATACATATGATGCCTCAGGTCATGAAATCAAAGATTTTTCAGATATGATTTTGTACAATGCGGATGGAACTGAGTTAAAAGAATGGCAAGCAATCACACGTTATATCTCAGATATGGATAAAGTAAATGGAGTATCTGAGATGAAAGCACAGTACCAAACCGCAAGAGATCAGAAGATCAAGGATAAGCATTTTAGCTTCATACGCTTCTTCCAAAACACTTCAGCTTTTGGCTATCGTATCTATCTAGCAATCATTATCGCAATCGCAGCACTGTTAGGAATTATCAGACTTATCACATATCTGATTCGCAGACAGCGTGAGAAAAAAATGAATATCAATTAAAAAACAACGTGGTATACTAAATCTATATACAACAGAAGGGGAATGACATGAGCGAAAATAATACAAATCAAACACAAACACAGGCACAAGCACAGACACAAACAGAGCCAGAAATCACACTTACGCTTACGCCTGATGAGCTTCAAGAAGAAAATCAAAAGCAGTTAGCTGACTTAGAAGCAAAAAAAGCTGCTGAAGAAGATGAGAAACTAAAATCTATTGACCCAATTGAGGCAACAGAATTTAGTGATGCAGAACAAAAGACAATTGATACTTTCTCACAGAAGATTGATATCATGGATTCCAATACAGTTCTCCAGTATGGTTCTGCTGCACAGAAGAAAGTAACGGATTTCTCCAATACAGCATTACAGAATGTACGTACAAAGGACTTAGGTGAAATTGGAAATATCCTCACAGATCTTGTTGTAAATTTAAAGAATACATCTGACTCTGATGAGAAGAAGGGATTCTTCGCAAGCTTATTTGATAAAGGTAAGTCAAAGGTTGAAGAGTTCAGAGCTCGCTATGACAAGGCGGAAGCTAACGTTGAAAAGATTGCAGGTGTCTTAGAAGATCATCAAATTCAATTATTGAAGGATATCGCTTTACTCGATGAACTTTATGAACGTAACCAAGTAAACATCAAGGAATTAAGCATGTATATCATTGCTGGACGTAAGAAGTTAAAGGACGTTCGTGCAAATGAATTACCTGCATTAATCGCAAAGGCAAAGCAGACAGGCTTACCTGAAGATGCACAGAAGGCAAATGACTTAGAACAGGCTTGTGTACGTTTTGAAAAGAAACTCTATGACCTTGAACTAACAAGACAGGTTTCCATTCAGATGGCTCCACAGATTCGTTTGGTACAGAACAACGATACGCTAATGACTGAAAAGATTCAGAGTACGCTTGCGAATACAATTCCACTTTGGAAGAATCAGATTGTATTGTCTTTAGGTATCACACACTCCAAGCAAGCAATGGAAGCACAACGTGAAGTTACAAACATGACAAACGAGCTTCTCAAGAAGAATGCGGAAACATTGCACCAGGCAACAGTTGATACAGCGAAAGAGAGTGAACGTGGTATTGTTGATATTGAAACATTACAACATACAAACGAACAGTTAATTTCTACATTGGATGAAGTATTGAACATCCAAAAGGAAGGCCGTGACAAGCGTGAAGCTGCACAGCTTGAACTACGTCGTATTGAAAACCAATTAACAAATAAGTTGTTGGAAATCAATGCAGAAAAAGACGTCACAAAGAGATAGTTCCAAAAAAAGAGGTGGTTTCACTTCTTTTTTTATGGTCGATAAAGAAGCTTTCAAGGTCGTAAAACTTGTTTTAGACTATTTATAGATGAGGAAAATTGCAATCAGTTAGTCGTTTACTTGAAAAATAAAGAAATACTCACCCTCGACCTTTGATATGAAACATTAAGACAGAGTAACGGTGAAAAGTAGAAACCCACTATGTAGATAAAGACAAGTGACAGATAATATAAAATTACAAGGAGATTTATAAAATGAACAATTATATAAAAATAAATCAAGATAGATGGAATAATGTAAAAAATGAAAAGAA
>ERZ772979.1027-NODE-1027-length-17222-cov-5.262073_pt1 | contig 17222 bp, 21 predicted proteins | sample MGYA00511130_ERZ772979 | MGnify/ENA primary metagenome ERZ772979 (study PRJEB29015, sample SAMEA2738103) | human oral metagenome | biome: human oral; feature: human-associated habitat; material: saliva | place: China | collected 2186 ... | reverse complement strand
AAAAGGATTATCTACATTCATATCAAGGAAAACCAGGATTATCATACATTTTCAATGATTTCAAAAAAATGTTTTTAACCTCTTTTTCGGAAGATGTTTTTTCTCAAATTTTAAATAAAAATCCCGCATCTTTTTTCGAACTAATTTGATACGATATTTGAATCAGCAAAAGAACTCTTCTTGAGTTCTTTTTAATAGTGGCATATTAATACAAAATAAGGATTATAATAGTTTCCTTAAAACCTCATTGACAGTATTAACATGGATTGGGAATAACTTGTAAATAGATGGTACAGATGTTTCCATTGAGATAGGATAGCCACATGTCTGTAATATTTGTTTATCATTATCGTTATCTCCAAACATCACAGTGTTTTCTGCAGGAATGTTTAAATATGAAAGCAACTTTAAGAAGCCAGTACTCTTGTTAACATCTTTTGGAGCACAATCCAACCAACATTTACCACCAATCTGGACAGTAATCTTTTCATTAAACATATCTACATAATCTTGATAATGCCCATATACACCATCTTTAAAATAAGCGGATATTTTTGTGTATGGCTCAGGAATGTTGAGTAAATCATCAACAATAGTCACATGATTTTTAACTGTATTTGTCAAATGCTCATAATAGCTTTGATTTTTTGGAGTGATATAACATGTTTTTTCGCCAGAAACTAGAACTTCTGCATCTGGATCATTTTGTATTGTTGTGATGAGTTTTCTGGCGATAGTGGTATCCATAATCTCTTTTGATATGCATTCATTTTGATAGAAGGTTAAACAACCATTTAAACAAAGATAAGCGATATCATCTGCGACAGGTGCAAATAAATTACGTAGATTTGTATACTCTCTACCAGAAGCTGCCATGAATACGATGCCTTTTTCACGTAGCTCATGAATCAGTTTGAAAATTTCAGGATCTAATGTCTTCACACCATTTAATAGTAGAGTTCCATCGATATCACTAGCAATTAATTGAATATGTTTCATAACTATATACTACAATACTTTGATGACTATGCATAAAATTTGTTGTATGGAATGGTATTGCTTTTAGGAGTGTAGAGGACCATAATGGAATTAGCAATACAAAAAAGAGAATCATTCTCATGCATCATAAAAATATTTCACCATAATGCATGTTCAATAATTTATCCGAAATAGAAAGGAGATGAAATGACATGAAAGGGGATAATATTTTATTGACTAGAATTGATAATCGTCTTGTACATGGACAGGTAGGAGTTACTTGGACACAAACATTAAATGCAAATTTGATTGTAGTTGCAGATGATGTTGTTGCGGAAGATGAATTACAGAAATCATTGATGACAGTAACTGCGAAATCAAGTAATGTTGGAATTCGCTTTTTCACTATCCAAAAAACTGCTGATGTGATTGATAAAGCATCTCCTGATCAACATATTTTCTTAGTTGTACGCAATCCTCAAAGTGCGCGCGCTTTGGTAGAAAAAGGTGTACATCTAAAAGATTTAAATGTCGGTAATATGCACTTTGCACCAGGTAAGAGAGAACTTTCTAAGAAAGTATATGTTGATGATACCGATATGGACGATTTGAAATTTATAGTCTCAACAGGAACAAATGTATTTATACAGGATGTTCCAGGAACACAGAAAGAAATGATTAAATAATAGAGGAAATCAATATGGAAATTACATTTATACAGGGATTGTTACTATCAATCGCTGCAATGATCTTCGGCATCGATTTCTGGTTGGAATCATTCTTTATCTTCCGACCACTAATCGTTTCTACAATTACAGGTTTGATTCTTGGGGATGTAAAACTTGGTTTAACAACAGGTGCATTAACGGAACTAGCGTTTGCTGGATTAACACCTGCAGGTGGAACACAGCCACCAAACCCAATTCTAGCTGGCGTTATGTGTACAGTGATTGCCTATACAACCAATGTTGATGGGCAAGCTGCACTTGGACTTTGCTTACCATTTTCATTCTTGATGCAATATGTTGTGCTATTCTGCTATTCTTCATTCTCATTCTTTATGGGAGTATGTGATAAAGCTGCAGAAAATGGCGATACAAAGAAGATTGCACAGATGAATCTTTTGATGACGGGTATCGTAGCACTACTCTATGGTGTAGTTGTATTTGCATGTACATTCTTAGCACAGGATGCGATGAGTGCATTAGTAAATCATATGCCAGAATTCTTGACACATGGCTTAACTGTTGCGGGTGGAATCTTACCAGCTATCGGTTTTGGAATGTTGTTGAATGTTATGATGAAGCCAAAGTACATTCCATACTTTATTGCAGGTTTCTTAGCAGTATGCTTTATCGACATGAAGAATTTACTTCCAGTCGCATTAATGGGTACAGCCTTTGCATTATTTGATTTCTATAATGCGAAGCAACGTCAAGAAGAGATTAAAGAAGCAGTTAAGAATTTGAAGGTGGATGGAGGTGATGACCATGTCGGAATCTAAACGTGTACTAACAAAGAAAGATATTACAAATCTTGCAATTCGCTCATCATTATTACAAGCTGGTTTCAGTTATGAAAGAATGCAAGCTGCAGGTTGGTTATATGCACAACTTCCCGCATTAGAAAAGATTTATAAAGATGATAAAGCAGGGCTATCTGCCGCAATGGTAGATAACATGGAGTTCATCAATACACATCCAAACTTAGTTGGATTCCTAATGGGGTTATTAGTTTCATTAGAAGAACAACATGAAAATCGTGATACCATCAAAGGTTTAAAACTCGCACTATTTGGTCCTATCGCTGGTATTGGTGATGCGATTTTCTGGTTTACACTATTACCAATTATCGCTGGAATCTCATGTTCCTTTGCTTCACAAGGATTGATCTTAGGTCCAATTATCTTCTTTGCATGTTATCTTGTTATTTGGTTACTGCGTATTGTTTGGACACATATGGGATACAATCTGGGTATTAAGTCATTTGAAAAGTTACAGGAGAATTCATCGATTATTGCTAACTCCGCAACAATCCTAGGTATCACTGTTGTTGGTGCATTAATCGCAAGTTATGTAAATATTGAATTATTACCTGTTATTACAGTGAGTGGAGATATTTCAGTAGGAGTACAGGAAGCTTTCTTTGATACAATCTTCCCTAAACTGTTACCAATGGCATATACCTTACTTATGCTTTACTTCTTAAAGAAGAAACAGGTATCACCGGTTATCTTAATTGTCGCAACAATTGCTATTTCAATTATCTGTTCTGCAATTGGACTCTTATAAGAAACTTAAGCTATGCAAGCTATCGATATAATGATAGTTTTGCATGGCTTTTTTAATGGGAATATATGCATGATAGAACAAAAAAGTGATTATAGACGTATAAATATGGAAAGTATCAATATAAACAAATATAATAAAGAAGAAGTTTTAATCATTTTTAAGATTTATCTAGTATTGGGAGAAGAAATGAAGAAAATTATTTTAGCAGCAGTTTTTGTGGCTATAGTGGTTGTACTGTATTTATTAAATCCATTATTTGCAATTTTAGCTGCTGTATTGGGAGTATTTGTTCTACTAAAGTTCTAATTAGGGTGAGAATATGAAAACAATTAAGAAATTTCTTGGAATTAAAATATCTTTATGGGTATTATTGCTGATTTGCGCAATTTTATTAGGTACTTATCTATATGGTTATACACAAAATAATCCGAAAAATAATAGCCAGTCATCATCGATGGTGCAATATATACAAGAAGCTAATGAAGTTGTGTTCTTGAATGTGGGTATTGAAAAAGTAGTTACTGCAAAGAATCAAACAACAATTCCATGGACAGATATTGGAATTCCTTTTTCAGAGAAAAAATCTATTATTATTTTAAATTATGCTGCAAAGCTTGGTATTAGAACACATGTTAAAGTGGAACAGATTAGCGAGAAAAAATATAAAATCATTGTTCCTAAATATGAAGTGTTAGGAATTGAATTAGACAAAACGAATCCATATCAACTTTATGATAGTTCTGGAGAGTTATTAAGTTATTCGACACAAGACATTGATACTGGCACTCTTGTTGCACAAACTCTTTCTAACGAAGAACAAGAAAAGTATCTAGAGAAATATGTTGAGAATATTAATGACTCTGCGAAGAGTTACTACAAGGCATTATTCCAGTCGATTAGTAAAGATATTGAATTAGAATTTGAATTCTCAGGGCAAGCCAAATAGGCTTGCTTTGTGCATAGGAGACCAACTATGGCATGCAATTGGAAAGATAGCAGTAAACAAATGCAAGAATATCATGATCAAGAGTGGGGCATTCCAACGCATGATGATCAGAAGTTATTTGAGTATCTTGTATTGGAATCCCTACAAGCAGGGTTAAGTTGGGAATTGATTATTCGTAAAAGGGAAGTGATACGAAAGTGTTTTTGTGACTTTGATGTTGAAAAAGTTGCGTCTTTTGATACTGATGACATTGAGCGTATCATGCATACAGACGATATGATCAAATCTTTAAGAAAAGTGAATGCAATGATATCAAATGCGAAAGCATTTATAGATGTTCAAAAGGAATTTGGTAGTTTTGATAAATATTTATGGTCTTACAGTAACGATAAAACAATTTGTTATAAAGGACATGAGCAGGAAATTAATATTTCTAAGAATAATTTATCTACACTTATTAGTAATGATTTAAAGAAACGTGGGTTTAAGTATGTTGGACCTGTTATTATTTATTCGTATTTACAGGCTTGCGGTATGATCAATGATCATGATAAAGACTGCATTTGTTATCAGAAAATTAAGAATCACTATCCATGCATTACAATGGATGAGGAAGATATCTATAAAATGTTCTAAAGGTTAAGTAAAATACAGCAGATTAGTTTATCTGCTGTATTTTTGAAGTGTGAGTTCTAATTGTTCTTTCATTGTTTCGCGTAAGTTATCTGGCTCAATTATTTCAATTGCTTCCATAAATTGTTGAGCAAGAAAGAGAATACCTTGTTTATTTACAAGAACACTAGTAACAAATGATTCATCATCTCGTTTTAAAATCTTCATCTCTGTACCGAATATATCAATCATCTGATCCATAATGCGATTTTCGCAACGTAAACGAACATGAAGTTGTTGATCGGAATACATGAATAATTTATTCTTCGCATAGCGATATGCGTCTTGTTCACTTTCCTTCATGAATGGATTCACTTTCTCTGTCGTTATTGAAAGTTTACAGATTTTATCAATACGATAATGAGCAAAACCAGGATGTGTTTTACTTGTTGTAATTAAATAAGGACGACTATCTTGATATACAATGAAACGAGGTTCGACCGTATACACCATTTCTCGCTTTGGAACTAACTTCTTATTTGAATCGTAATGCATGTATACAAATTGAATGACTTTTTTCTTTTGAATAGCTTCAGAAAGTTTCGCAATATTATCGAATAAAAGATCGTTTGGAGATTTTTGCAGATTTGGCATATATACTGCATCATGGTAATCTTTCTGATCGTATTTATTGAGAGTTTTTAATAAACTGGCAATTAAAGCATTACTTTGCTTGTTAGAGATAAAATGAGAAGCGTGAATAGCATTACATAAAAGTAAGACTTCACCCTTACTAAATTGACGCTTTTCAAGATAATAGCCTTTCCCATTATCTGAAAACTTATTAATGATATAGCCGGCTTGCTCTAAAATCTCGATGTTTGAATAAAGTGTGCGACGTTCAATACTAATACCTGAGCGCATTTCGATATGATCAATGAGTTCGTTAGTTGAAAGAATATGAGATTCATCGGAAAGTTCTTCGAGAATTTGTAGCACAATGAATGGTAAAAATTTCTTCTCTGCCATAACTTTTCTCCTGTTTATTAAATTTTATCATAACTGGCATGTTTTTTGTACACTGTCTATTTTAATCTATAACCATAGACAGGAGGTGGATTGTATCAGAAGATATAATCCGAAATGAAGATGAAGAAAATCATAAAATTCATTTTAGTAGTAATTGTATTATTTGGTATCACCAAAGTTTTTGGTAAACATGATGACCAAAAACAAAGCGAAGACACAACAACCGTTACAACTACAGCAGAAACAACATCTACAACAACTCCAAATTCAGAAAAAGAAACACCTAAAAATGATTCAAAAGAAGAGAAGGTATCTGAAGCTCGCACAAAGTATCAACAAATTGTATTAGGAGATCCAATGTATGGCGGTGAGGGTGGAACATCTTTTGAAGATGTTAAGGCAATCTTAGGGGAACCAGATTCAGTAAGCACGAATAGCTATGGAGATACACAGTCAATGTTTGTAACATGGCATGATTCATCCCTAAAGGGAATTGCTAGTTTTACAGTTTCCTTTACGAATAATCTAGCAACAGGAAAAGGCTATTCGGGTTTTAGTTTGGTAAACCATAATGAAAAAGTTACATTAGATGAATTTAACGCAATTGTTACAGATGGATCGTTCTCTTATGATCAAGCTATTGCACAGTTTGGCCAACCAGATAGTGAATCAGAATCGCTGTTCTATGGTTCCTATTCGAATATCGTTTCTTGGCATAACGCAAATGGAAGCTTTGGTGCTAACTTCGATATTACCTTTAAAGATGGATACGCAACTGGCAAAGGTCAGTACGGAATGAAATAGTGTTTACTCCATACTCAAAATGGTATGGAGTTTTTTTATCAGGCAGTTTTTTTGTACCTATGTTTATCTATACTAGAATCAACAACAAAAGGAGCGAACATATGAAAGAAAATGATTTTATAACTATTACCAATATTAAAGAATATATTGAGATGGGAATGATAAAAATAGGTGAAGTATTACATCTAAAGAAAGAACCAGAGAATGCATATGATATGGAAGCTATCCTGGTAGAAGATAAGAATGAAATTCCAATTGGTCATGTAGCGAACTCTGTTAATAGTGTTGCGAAAGGAACGCATTCTGCAGGGTATATTTATCAGAGTTTTAAGGATTCCGTTCTATGTACAGTTAAATTTATATATCATGATATGATCATTGCACAATTACATTCATCACGAGAAGATAGCGAAGACATGCATAATTAAATGCATGTTTTCTTTACATTCTACATAGTTTATACAATTATTATGAAAACATACTTGCATGTTTAATATTCAAATTGATAATATAGTAATTACAAGAGTTGTGTGTTTGATGTAGGAGCGAGACATTTGTCTTACTCGGAGGATATATGAATCATAGAATATTGAATGTGGTGGCTGCCTCATCTGTTCTTTTGAGTGGATGTGCTGCTTATTTAAGACCCGCTATCAAACCGGGGATAAAGACTGCAAAGGTAGCTGATGGTACATATGAGGGTAAAGCAGAAGCTTATGCGGTAGATGGTGAGATGAATCTCAGCGTTACATTTCAAGATAATAAAATTGTATCGATTAAAACAATCAATTCAGGCAGTACTGCAAGTATCTATAGAGGAATTGAGGAACGATTATTTCCGCGTATCATCAATAGTCAATCGATTAATATTGATGATATAACTGGTGCGACAATATCTAGCATCTCCGCAAAATATATCATTCAGAATATCATTAATGAGAATGGTGGTAATGCGGATGAATGGAAGATGGAGAGTCCAAAGTCGACAGATGTTGTTAAAAAAGATGGCTATGATGTAATTGTGGTCGGTTTAGGTTCTTCAGGTATTTCCTCATATTTAAGTGCTGCTAGTAATGGAGCGGCTGTATTTGGCATGGATTCTGCAGCTAAGATTGGTGGTAATGGTGCGATGTCAGCAGGTGCTATGGCTGTGAATCCACAAGCACAGGTTGCATTGAATGATGGGAATCCTTTTGTAAATGAAGAAGATATGATTGAAGATTGGCTTTCCTATACGGATGGCGATGCCAAAGAAGAAATTATTCGCAAAATCGTTCAAGAATCAGGTAAGACATTTGATTGGTTAGAGACGAATTATGATTTTCATTTTGGTGAAAAGATGTTTGCTTTCTACCATCCAAAATTATGGCCGTTATGGACAACCTACACGGATAAGTCAGGAACGGATAAAGATACTGCATTTATAAACTCTATGAATCAAGCAACTGCTCTAAATTCTAAAAATGAATATATGACAGAGTTAACCGCAAAAGAGTTATTAAAAGATAACGATGGAAATGTTGTTGGTGTAAAAGCAGTTTCCTATGATGGTACAACTTATGAAATTTATGGAAAATCTGTGATATTAGCGACTGGTGGTTTTCTTGGAAATGAAGAGATGTGTCAGAAATATACAGGAAGTGTATGGCATACCTATGGTATGACCCAGTGCAATGGTGCAGGGATTCAAATGGCAGAAGCTTCTGGTGGAGTAGTTATGAATCCTGATGCAGGGGTTGAGACACATATTGCACAGATTGCCAATATTATCCGCAGTGATGATGTGAGTGCAGATGACAAAGCAATTCTCACCTCATTACTATTAGATACTAATGCAGTCATGGTGGATTCTTCAGGGAATTTATTTAATGAAAAAGCTGGAAATAATTTATCGTTTAATGCATGGTTAGCGGGGAAAGAATTTTATACTATCTATAATGCAGAAGAGATCACAAAAATGAAGACAAGTGGTATGTCTTCCTTCCATAAGCCAACATTTTTATCACAGGGCGGTAGTTATGAAGTGAATACACCGATTCCAAATATTGAAAATATTCTAGCAATCGGTGAAAAGTATGATGATGTGATTACAGCTGAATCGATTTCCGAATTAGGAGATAAATTGGGCTTTAAACTATCGATCTCTGATGTACATGGCAAAACAAATGGAAAGTTCTATGCCATCAAAGGAGCAGCGTATATCTACTCCACAACAGGTGGATTGGATGTAGATGAAAACTTCAACGTATTAACAAAGGAACACGAACCTATTTCAAATGTGTATGCGGTTGGTAATGACTCCATGGGTGTATTATTTGCGTCTAAGAAAGCATATGTGACATATGGTGGTGTTGCGCAGGGATATGCATTAACATCCGGACGACTAGCAGGATACTATGCATCAGTGAATACCAAATAAACAAGAGAGCCGTATGGCTCTTTTGTTGTGGTAAGATAAGATAAATAAGGGAGAATTCCTATGACACAACATGATATCAAAGCTGTTTTCTTCGATGTGGATGGTACACTGATTTCACATCGTAAACATGCAGTACCTGTTTCTACAATTCATGCGATTGCACGTTTGCGCAAGCAGGGGATATTAACATTTGTAGCTACCGGTAGACATCCGATTGAACTAAAGAAGTTATTACCGGAAAGTTTGGAATTTGATGCATACCTCTGTTTGAATGGAATGTATTGCTTTAATCATCGTGAAGTCATTAGTACAAAGCCAATTCCACAAGAGGACATAAAAGGACTGTTAAAGATATTAGATTTGAATCCATTTCCGTGTACATTCATTACGCAGGATGAAATGTATATGAACTACGCAAATGATTTGGTGGTAGAAGTGCAGCGTGATATTAGTTCCGATGTATCAAATACTAAAGATATCTCAAATGTACTACAAGAAGAAATTCTACAAGTAATTCCATATGGCTTAGATGATGCGGAAATTAGTGCCGTATTAGAATATATGCCTCATTGTAAGGCAACCTCTTGGCATAAGCGTGCAAGGGATATTATCGTCAAAGAAGGTGGCAAAGATATCGGTATTCAAGAAATCCTACAGTACTACAATTTAGACCTCTCTCAAATCATGGCATTTGGTGATGGAGATAATGATTTGAAGATGTTGGAGATTGCAGGTATCGCTGTTGCGATGGGCAATGGAAATGAGAATGTAAAGGCTGTGGCAGATTATGTAACAGATGATATTGATGAAGATGGTATTGTAAATGCACTACATCATTATGGTATCTTTCATGAAACACTCATAAAATAATGATGGACTATACATTATAATGAAGTAAGAAAGAAGGTGTGATATGAAGGAAATAAATTATGCAGACCTAGTATTTCATCCTACAAATATGCTCGCAAATGAATGGATGATTGTATGTGCTGGTAACCAAGATACGGGATACAATGGTATGACAGTTTCTTGGGGACATTTTGGCTCTATATGGGGATATGATGGAAAACATAATCTTCCTACGATACTTGTATATGTACGACCTTCTCGCTATACACTTGGATTTATGGAGAAGGAAGAATACTTTACAGTAAACCTTTTACCACAATCACGAAAAAGGGCTTTAGCGATATTTGGTTCAAAATCAGGTCGTGATTGCGATAAATTTAAAGAGGCAAATCTAACACCAGGATTTACAGATCATACTACTTATATCAAAGAGTCTAAGTATGTCTTTGTGTGTAAGAAGTTATATACAGGTGACTTGAAAGAAGAAGGATTCAGTGTTCCTGCAATTGTAGAGGATTGTTATCCGAACAAAGATTTCCATCGTTTCTTCGTTGGAGAAATTGTAAAAGTCTTACAGGCAGAAGATGGTGAATAATGAGTATAGTAATTCATAGTCTTTCTGTTATACTTATCGTTCTTGTTGTGTCGTGGCTGATCTATTATGCAAGACATAAACATGATCCAATGGGTAATCGCATTGATGTAGAAAAGACATACATGCTTGTAGGTTGTTTGATTGGCGCTGTAATTGGAATTTTATGTGGGATGTATCTGATTGGTTCAGTTGCCTTAGGAATAGGACTAGGCATGTTAATAGGAATGATGATTGGTATTACAGTACCCAAAATAAAGAAAAAGGAGAGAACATGGCAGCAGAAGTAAAGAAGGAAGTTTCATTTGATGTATTTGGACAATTAGATTTTCGTGCAGGTACAATCTTAAAGGTAGAAGATGTAGAAAAATCCACAAAACTAACGAAGTTAACAGTTGATCTTGGCGAGGAAGAACCTCGTACTATCATATGTAGTCTTCGCGAAGTACGTGAAGATTACAAATCTGTTGAGGGAAAACAGGCATTATTCTTGGTAAATCTTGCGCCAAGAAAAATCATGGGAATTGAATCACATGGTATGCTAGTAACACTTGGTTATGATGATGGAATTTCGGATACATTATTATTCCCAGAACATCCATTACCAAATGGTACAAGAGCTTCCTAAAAGAAATTCGTATGAATACCGGTGTATATCTGATATACATCGGTATTTTCTTTGATAGATGAAAATGGTGTATTTATCGGTTTGATTGTGTTTGGTGAAAATAGGAGATCGTCATGATCGATATAGCGTGAACACTTTAGTGGTATGTTTATTACATTCGCGTTACAATTGGAAAATAGTAGAGAGAATCATGATAAATGATTCGACTTACATAATAGGAATTACACATGTAGTGTAATTGATAGACATAGGGAGAGAATATGAAAAATATCGTAACAAAACTGTTGACGACTGTATTATCTGTAGCACTTTTGGCAGGATGTACACCAGCAACCAAGAAGGAATCATCGACACCAACAGAAACACCAAAGGCAGTTGAGCCAGTTGATGTAAACGTAGCAGCCTTAAAGGGACCAACATCGATGGGTATGGTTCAAATGATGAAGGAAAATGACGAAGGTAAGATTACTTCCAACAATTATAAGTTCGAAATCTTATCTGCAGTAGATGAAGTTACACCAAAGATTGTAAAGGGAGATGTTGATATTGCGGCAGTTCCTGCAAATCTTGCGTCTGTACTTTATAACAAGATGGAAAAGAATTTACAGGTATTGGCTATCAATACATTGGGTGTTCTATATATCTGTGAAACAGGTGATTCTATCCACTCTGTAGCGGACTTAAAGGGTAAGACAATTTATGCAAGTGGTAAGGGTGCTACTCCAGAGTATGTACTTAATTACATCTTAGAAAAAAATGGTCTTCAAGTAGGAACGGATGTTACGATTGAATGGAAGAGTGAACACGCAGAATGTGTTCAGGCTTTAGCACAAGATCCAAACGCTATCGCAATGTTACCACAACCATTTGTTACTGCAGCTGCAGCTAAGAATGATAAGATTCATGCCGCATTAGACTTAACGAAGGAATGGGATGAAATCCAAAAAAATGAAAAGAATAAGAGTTCTTTGATCACTGGTGTTGTAGTAGCACGTAAAGATTTTGTGGAAGCACATCCAGAAGCAGTTATGGATTTCTTAGAGAAGTATGAAGCATCTATTAAGTTTGTAAATGAAAATAACGATGAAGCAGCGACAATGATTGAATCCTATGATATTATTGCGGCAGCAGTCGCTAAAAAAGCATTACCATTCTGCAACATTACATACATTGCTGGTAAAGAGATGAAAGAGAAACTTTCGGGTTATCTCAGTGTATTAAATGAGCAGAATCCAAAGTCAGTCGGTGGCAGCTTACCGGAAGATGATTTCTATTATGGAGCTAACTAAATCAAAGGTTAAAATCTGGACAATACTATTTTGGCTTCTCGTATGGCAAGCCATCAGTATGATATTAAATCAGGAGATACTACTGGTATCTCCTTTTACCGTTATTTTACGACTAACAGAATTACTAAAAACAGTAGATTTCTACCAATCTATTTTACGTTCACTTGTGAATATTAGTTTAGGTTTTATACTAGCGATGATAGCAGGAATTTTGATGGCTATCTTTGCTGCGAAGTATAGTTGGTTTAAACAGTTACTAGCTCCACTTGTCTTTACAGTAAAGTCGATTCCGGTCGCTTCCTTTATTATTCTTGTGCTGATTTGGGTACGCTCTGCACAACTATCGATTGTGATTTCCTTCTTAATGGTCTTTCCAATTTTCTATGAGAATGTGCGAAAGGGAATTGAGATGTGTGACCGTCAGCTACTAGAGATGGCAGATGTATTTGAACTATCCAATTTTACGCGGATTCGTTATATTTATACTTCAAGTATTCTTCCATACTTCCAAAGTGCTTGTTCCTTAGCGTTAGGTCTTGCATGGAAATCAGGTATTGCGGCTGAAGTTATCGGTTTACCAAAGTTTTCTATTGGTGAACACTTACAACAAGCAAAGGTATATTTTGATACAGCCGATTTATTTGCTTGGACACTTATCATTATTATTTTAAGTACAGTACTGGAAAAACTTGTGATGACTCTAATACGTATGTTGATTAAGTATATAGAAACGGAGTGTTTATGATGGATACAATTCAATTACACAATATTTGTAAAACATTTGATCAACATCCTGTTTTCACAAATTGGAACCATAACTTTGAAACAGGGATGGTACATGTACTCAAAGGTCCGTCTGGTTGTGGTAAAACAACACTGTTAAGAATGTTAATGGGTTTAGAAATACCGGATTCTGGAACAATCACACCACTACAGAACTATCGCAAAGCAACAGTGTTTCAAGAAGATAGACTCTGTGAGAATTTAAGTGCCATGCAGAATGTTTTGATGGTTGTACGTAATCAATCTAAGAAAGATTTACTTGATCAATTAAAACAAGACTTTTCTCAAGTGGGCCTTGATGATATGTTCCAAAAGGTATCTATTTTATCTGGTGGTATGAAGCGCAGAGTCGCAATTCTACGTGCTATGTACGCAAAAGCAGATATATTATTCTTTGATGAACCATTAAAAGGTTTAGATGATATTACAAAAGAAAAAGTTATGAGATTCATCAAAGAAAGAATCAAAGATAAGACCGTTTTTTGGGTAACGCATGACGCAGATGAATATACAGTTTTTGATAAATATCAGCTACATGAATTATAATGAATGTAGCTTTTTATATGAGGAAAAATCATGTTTAATAAGAAACCGATTTATGTAAAAGTATATGCAAATCATTGCAGTAACGCACTACTGTTTCAAAGCGAAGATACATCAATTCAACCAAGAGATATCGTGATGATTTCTTTGCAAGGAAGAGAGGTTCCAGCAATGGTTGTACAAGTTTCTCGTAAGATAAAGAACAAGGATATAAACCCAGAGTTTATCTTACGCAAAGCAGGATTCTTTGAAAGAAATAAACTATCTACAGATGTTCGAAATCGTGTGAAAAATGAAGAACTTGCATGGATAGATGAAATTGAATATTGGAATGCAATGGAATAGGAATGAGGATATATGAAAACAGAGATTAATAAAATCATTGATGCACAACAAGATGAGATGATTGCATTAGGTAAAAAGTTGTTTATGCATCCAGAACTTGGCTATAAAGAATTTGAAACAAAAAAGATGGTTCAAGAAGAACTTGCTAAGTATGGTATTCATGCGGAAGCGGAATATTTTGAGACTGGCTTTCAAGTAAGCATTGGAGAAGGGAAGCCACATATTGGACTAATTGCAGAATTAGATGCGATTCCTGTGGAAGGACATCCATGTTCAAATCCAAAGGACCATGCGGCACATGCATGCGGACATAGTACACAAGTTTCAATCATGGTAAATGCAATCATTGCGTTAAAGAAATCGGATTTATTAGGGAAAAAAGGAAAAGTAACATTGTTCTTTACACCAGCAGAGGAATATACGGATCTAGACTATCGTCGGAAACTAATTCAGGAAGGAAAGATTCGATACATCGGTGGAAAGATGAACATGTTAGAAGCTGGTGTATTTGATGGTTGCGACTGTATCATTCACTTACATGCAATGGGTTCTACGTATGCATATGGCTATGGCTCTTCTCTTGCAGGATTTAAATATAAGAAAATTATCTTCAAAGGAAAGGCATCACATGCAGGGGTACTACCACATCTAGGTATCAATGCGCTCAATGAATTTACATTATTCAATGTGGCTCTAGGAATGTTGCGCGAAACTTTTGAAGAAAAAGATATGGTACGCGTACATGGCATTTTGACAAAGGGTGGAGATACGATTAACAGTGTTCCTTCAGAAGTAATCTATGAATGTTATATTCGTACTTTAAATCAAGATAAGTTATTAGAAATTGATCACCAAATTACATCGATGGCACAACATTGTGCTGCCGCATTAGGTGGAAGTGTAGAGTTTGCGGATATGATAGGATATCTACCATTTACACCAAACCCGGTACTTAGTGAGGTTGCCCATCAGAATATCTTGGATTACACAACAGAAGATAAAATCATTGCAAATGAAAGAAGTATTGCCGGTGGTGATGTAGGTGATGTCTCCTGTTTCTATCCAATGATTCAGTTTGGATACAATGGTTTTAGTGGTGCTATTCATGGTGTAGATTTTAAGATTGTAGACCCATATAAAGCATTTATAGAACCAGCAAAAATTGTATGTGGATGTATCGTTGATTTATTAGAGAAACCTGAGTTAATTGAACAAATCAAAGCTTCACATCACAGTATGGATAAAGAAGTATATAAAGCATATTTACAAGGAAAGTAAATAGAGAAAGAACTGCTATCAAAAAGATAGCAATTCTTTTTAAAAATATTTGACTATTGGTCAAAAATCTATATGATTAAATTGTAAGTAATAAAGGGGGAAATTCAAATGACAGATACAGAAAAGAATGCAAGCATGGTTTGTCCAAAATGTGGTGCGAACTTAAAGATTGAGGCTTATAACGATAATTACGATCAAATCGTATGTCCGTATTGTGATTACAAGAGAATTGAACCAAAGAGAAAGTCCACTGCAGAGCAGATGGAACATGAAGAAAACATCGTCTATGCAAAAGAAAAAGGATACTTACGTGCAAACGATGAAATTGAAGAGATTAAGAAGAGACGTACTCGCAAGAGAATTGGAATTTCGATTAGTATATTATTATTTGCGGTGATTATTTTTAATTTTGTTGAAAAGATGAATCGTCCTAAAGTTGATCCATTTTCTAGCGTAACCATTGAATGTTCCGGTATTGATGGTAAAGGAAAATGTCAAATGAAATTAGGAGATACCAAAGATGATAAAGGAAAAATCGTTAATACAGGTAAAATCAAATATCAGATTTCTAAAACTGATGAATTCTCAAATGATGATACATTTACAGTGACAGCAGAAAGTGATACATATCAACTGACAGAAAAATCAAAGGTGTATACCGTTAGTGGTCTTGATGAATATCTGAAAAATGTAGATGAACTGAGTCAAGATAATATTGATTTGTTTGTTTCAGAAGCTCTAGCAAAACAACCTGATGTTACTAAGAATTCATCTGGTGCTACATTTAACTCCATAAAAGCCAAAAAACTCATCGTTATGTCTAGTGACCAAAATAGTACAGTCTATGTAATTTCTGAAATTAACTATACGTTACAGGATGGTACAAATGTTTCGTATTATCTTTCTACATACTTTAAAAATGTAGTGCTTAGAAAGAACAGTAGTGGTGAATATTCTGTGGCTCATGGAGAATCTATGTATACTGGGAATATGATTAATCTAGTTGGTAGTAGATTCTTTACTGGATATGCAAGCCAAGAGGCAGCTGAAGCAGCAGCTAGAACAACACAAACACCATATTCAGAATATTCCGCAATTGATATCAAGTAAAACGTATCAGAGTAGTGAAGTATTTTAGCTACTCTGATATTTTTGTCTTATACTAGTAACAAGGAGTACCTTTATGATTGATTTATTATGCTTGCTTGAATTTTATAATACATATGAAACAGATGAAATTTATCATAAAATAGCAGAGAAAATGTTAGAGAATTTCTCTGCTGTTTCAGAAATGTCAATCTCTGAACTATCAGAATTCTTATTTGTTTCACAGTCTACGATCTATCGCTTTATCAAGATGATGGGATATGAAAACTATAATCAAATGAAAGCCGGACAAATCACATTCTTAGAAAATTATTATCTACAAGGAAGATATACTTCAAAGAATTCGAAGATTCGTCAATTTGATAACTATATTGACTACATGCTTGAAAAGATACATGTATTAAAAGAAAAGAATATTCATATGCAAGTAGAACAACTGATAGAGATGATACTATCTGCGGATGAAATCATATTTGTTGGGATGCCAATGCCTTCATTTATATGGAGATTACAGATGGAACTTGTGATGTTAAAAAAGAAAACATCCGCATTTCTAAATCCTGAAAATCAACATCAAGCCATTCTACATGCAAAGCCGAATACACTGATTATTGGTATTCAGTATTTAATGGATAGTTCTATCTTTTTTTCAAACATGATGAAGGATGTTATAAATCATCAATATAAATCTGCAGTTATCTATACATCAAAATTAGCATCGTATATTAA
>ERZ772979.1026-NODE-1026-length-17222-cov-7.214074_pt1 | contig 17222 bp, 19 predicted proteins | sample MGYA00511130_ERZ772979 | MGnify/ENA primary metagenome ERZ772979 (study PRJEB29015, sample SAMEA2738103) | human oral metagenome | biome: human oral; feature: human-associated habitat; material: saliva | place: China | collected 2186 ... | reverse complement strand
GTCGTGTAATGTTTCTTAATGAAAGATGTAACCCTTCTGACCATTTCAAGAAACTTGTCGAGAATTGTTTCAATTCTTCTGAAGTTTTCTTAGGGAAGAACTCACGGAACACCTTAGATACGACTCCAGCGACTTGTCCAATGTATTTTAACACATTAGCAAACCCGTCAAGCATATCTTTACGACCGCCTAGTTTATTCAACCAGCCGTCTAATAGTACGTTACGTGCTTCATTCATCTTAGAAATGAAACCGCCAACAGCCGTACTAATATTAGTGAATAATTCCGTAGCTTGGTCAAAGTCACCGAGTAAGATACGCCAAGTTGACGTCCATGTAGAACCAATAGACTCTTGTAAGGTATCAATCATTTTACTAAATGTACGAACCTTAGTTGCCGCCTCTAGCATTTTCGGGTCTTCCGCAAACTCTTGCATTGCAGATAAGAAGTTGTCAGCTTTTAACCAACCAGATGTCTTCTTATCCCCAAGTGACCCACGGAAGTTAGCAAGTACGTCATCACGTTTCGACGCATCTAAATCCCCACGTCTAATAGCATTCTCCACAAGTTTCTTTTTCAATGCTGCGGACTCCAAGTTGGCATTCTGAACTGACATCCAGTCAACCGCTTGGAACTTACCAGCAGATAACGCTTGTGAGATTTGCGTATAGGCGTTCTTCATAATTTGTGGGTCAGCACCTACCGATGCAGCATAGTTAGAAAGACCTTTGATAGCCTTAATAGACGTCTGCATATCGTTACCCGCAGCTGTGAAACGTCCAATAGCGTAAGTCATGTCTGAGAATTTATACACCGTGTCATCGGCATACTTATTCAATTCGTCAAGAGCCGCGTTTACCGATTGAGTTGTTTCCCCAGGAGCGTTCGCTAAGATAGTTTGAATAGAGTCCATGTTCATTTCGTACTCATGGAAACCATCTCTAGCCCCTTTAAATGTTAAGGCATCTCCTATTTTTAATCCGGTTTGAACCGCCTGTCCAGCTAAGTTAGATAGTTGAATGCCGACACCCATAATAAACCCGTTGATGAGTTGCGTGCTACGGCTAGCTGAAGCTTGCATTGTATCAAACCCGTTAGTAATGTTATCAAACTTTACATTCCTAGCGGCTTCGTGGATATTCCTAAGACCTTTAACCGAACCAGAAGTATCCATAGAAGATAACTTCTTACCGTCGGCGTCAATCTGCTTGAAGAAGCTTAAGAGCCCCTTCGCCTTGGAGTCAAAATCACTTTTGTCCATTGTAACTCTATAGTTACGTTCTGTACTAGACATCTATAAAAACAACTCCTTTGTAATGTCAAACCAGAGCATGTTCATGACACCCTCCAGTGACTGATAAATAAATGGATGCGGTGGAACATATCCACCAGTACGTGTACCGTGACCCCTATCAATAAGTGTTGCGATATTTAAAGGAGACTCCGGGTGTGCATCGTTACAGAACTCTAGTTCCCAGACACCTTCACTAGATTGCGTTAGACGGTAGAACCAACCATTGGCGGTCTGACCTGAACGCTTTGGTGTATTCTTCTTAAGACTATCTACACCCCGTTGACCATATCGCTTCATCTTACCTTTAGAGTCACTATTTATAGCTCTAATGAGCACTGGGTCATCAGCCCAGCTTTGTGATTGGTAAATACCAGTCTTCACTTTATCACCCTTTCGTGCCTAAAGCTTTACGTCTAGCAGCGTTTAATGCGGCATTTTGAGCTAACACCTCTTTAGGGTTCATCTTCTTGCCTCCGCCTTGACGAATAGCCATAACTTGTACCAAGGTGAGAAATCTAGAGAGATGCCAATGCTCACAAGTCACATCGATACCCAATTCAAACATCGATGCATAGAGCTCTTCTGTCGTAATAATCTTCTGAGTGGGTGTCTCTGTTCCACGCTGAATTGTTGTAGCGGTCTGTTCAGAATTCATGTATTGTAGTATTTCTTGCAAATGCTCGGCTGTCAGCTTGTTAATGTCTATGGGTTGTCTGTATCCCATGATTAAGATGTAACCCATAAGTTCTTCGTCAGTAATGTCATGATGTGGGTTTAGGAACGGTTTCTTATATTGTGCTTCCCATAGGGCAACTGTATATAAGGAATGTTCAAACTCATAAACTTCTTCCGCATCCGACATGACGAAGACTTCATTCTGTTCATCCCAATACTCAGTGGTACCGATGTCAATTCTGAGCATTAAACAATCTCTCCTTTCTAAAAAAAGTAAGAGGTGTATATTTCAACACCCCTCACAATTAAGTTAAGTTTTAAGTTAGCCTATTGTTTAACTACATCGTCGTACCAGTCACCTAGACGTTGACGGAGAGTTTCCTCTTGTCCATAGATACCGTCAGCAACGGCTTCACGGAGTAAACGAATGACATTCTCACGGGACTCAATACCGTAAGATAAATTCGCCAACGCCTGAATTGACTCATACTTCGCACCGAGGTTTTGTTTACGGACTTCATAATCCCCAAACTTACCCTCAGTTAGTGCAATAGCTAAATCGTCCACTGTTGGGACAGTTCTATTGATTTGTGGTTTCATGATTAATTACCTGTCTTCGCGATTAGCGGTTTTAATAGTGAATCAAAGAATTTACTCATTTTCTTTTCGTCAGAATATAGGTCGTCAAGTAACGCCTCAAAAGCTAATGAGTTACTGAATGACTCACGGACTTCATCGTTACGGATAAAGTGGCGTCCATCTTCTGAACGTTCACCATAAGCAGTTAATACTAAGTCTTCGATTAACACCATCATTTTAGCGGCGTCCTTCTCTTTTTCGATTTTCTTAACGTATGCTGCTAAGTCTCCGTATTTGATGTTTAATTTTGCTGAATCGCGTGTTGTTAGATTAAACCATAATGTTTCCTTCACACTCTTATTGTCAAAGTCTTTGTAAGATACTTGATGTTTTAACATATTAAGCTACCTCTTCTCCCTTAGCTAATTTAAATACTTCACCTGGTTTAGGCATTTTAGCGTTCTTAGTTTCGTTACCATAAACGAAGTCTAAGACTTTCTTGAATTTGTCTGCTCCAACTTCTACTTCATCGATAGTGATTAAAGCTGTTGGACGGTGTTGTTCAATATCAACCGCAACTGGAGTACATTCACCTGAGTATGAGAATTGCATTGCAGCTGGGTCATTATTGATAGTTTCATAAGAACGTTCTGAAGGAGATGCTTTACATCCATATAATAAGTGTAATTTACGTCCTAATGAAGGGTTCGCTTCAGTTGCCACGTTAGTAATATACGCTGCTGCGAATGATTTACGTGGTTGTTGAGCGATGTTAACACCTTTAGTTAAAGATGCGCTTCCGTCACATTCTGCCCATTCATCTGGGTAAGTGTAACATTCGATAGAGAATTTAATGTTTTCAGCACCAACTAGTGATAAGTATTTAATGTTATCAGCGTAGATAGCAGTGATTTCTCCACCTTCAGGTTGTTCAGCGAACTTAGAAACACCGTTCCAAGCCACACCTTCTTTGTACCAGCTTTGTCCGTCAGAAACGAATAAAGCCACGTTTGAGATACCATTTTCATATTTACGGTCTTGAACCGCGTCGAATACTAATTTTGTCATTAGTGTGTATTCCTCCTAAAATGTTTTGTAATCTAGATATGTGTGGTATAGTCTATCACTGACGTGTTGACTCACGATATCCATTGTCGGAAAGATTTCCAATAGTTTCACCACTAACTCTGAGTCCGCTGCAGAATCTAACACGGTTAACCGATAGTTATACTGCGTTTGGTAGCGGGAGTTCTCTGCGAAGAGAGATTGAGTATTGGATAGGTGATAAATGATACACGGATACTTAAGCTGGATATTAGCCGGCGGATTAAAGTATACGTTATTAGAAGCCATTTTGAGCTTCGAGTGAAGTTGCTTGCGCTTCTCCAGTAGATTCATTATACACACCTCCTAAAGTTAAAACAATACGAGGGCGCTTAACTTCAATCGATGTTACAGCGAATTTCACACCTTCGAAAGTCGCCCATCGGATATTGAAGATATGTTTCTCAATGCGTGAATCCATAACGATTGAGATACGGTTTTGTAGAGCTACGTTGGTTACAGTTCCTTCTACCGACCTATTAGGATACTGACCCTCCCGTAAGAGAAGGCCAGTAACCGGAATTTCTTTCATAGCGTCGGAGAATACTCCTGGGTGTTGTGGGTCCTCTACTTGGCCCAAGGATACACCTAAAATGCTAGAAACTCTCATAGGTCATACCTTTTATAAGTGGTCACCGCCATTTTCTAGCCTAGGTGAGTCTCCCCCGCTGCTGGTTGTGGCTTTCCCACTTTTTTACGTTCACCAGCTTCGAATGTGTCGCGTTCTTTAGCTGCGTCTTTCACTTTTTGCTCTTCAGCGTTGTAAGTGTCGATAGCATCTTTGTTCGTATCAGTTACACCAGAGATTTCACCAGTAGTTGTAACTTTGATATGGATGATAGATTTAGGTGCATCAATCATACCTGATAAACGAGTTTCTGTTAACATTTTGTGTTTGTTGAAGTCGATATCGAATGCTTCAAAGTTAGTGATTTGTCCACCTTTATCTAAACCGATAGAGTAGTCAGAAAGGTTTAACATAAGCACTTCTTTCTCAGGAACTAAAGTAGTTTCGCAAATATCTTTAGCGCCTAATACACGAGCAACTTGTGCATCGTCCATTGGTGCCAATCCACCCCAGAATGTGTTGTCAGCTTTACGTAATAAACGAATAGCTGCTGATAAGTCTGGGTGAATAAATGCAGTATATCCACCAGCACCACGATAGTGTTTACGAGCTTTAATCGCTGCAGCAAATAAGTCGTTTACAGTGTTAGCTGTTAACTCAATACGATAGAATGGTGCTTCTTTGATAATTGGACGGATACGGTCTTCACGAATTTTCATTGGGTCAGTCTTTTCACGACCGTCACCAACTAAGATTGCACGAGCTAATTCGTCACGTAAATCTTGTTCTAATTGACGTTTTAGATATAAGATAATATCGAAGTCTTTGATATCGATTACGTAGTCACGGTCGATAGATTGTTTAACGTATACAGTTTGAGGTGCTGCTTCACGTTCAAAGAAGTCGATAACACTTTCTAATTTTTGTGTTCCTGTAATATAACCACGAGCACGAGCTTGTTCTTCAGTCATATTAGCGAAACGATGTTTGAAGCGAGTCATAGGTTTCTTATGAACGCCGCCTAAGATTTTCTCAGTTCCCAACATGTTGTTGCGGAATGGTTCTGGTTCTTTCTTAGATAACTCTGCTTCTGGGAATAACATTTCGATATTCTTAATTCCGTTGTGTTTTAAGATATCTTTTAATGTTCCAGTTTCACTAGATGCGCTAGCAACTAATTGTGGTGTTAAGTCTGCGTGAGTTAACACTTGTTCGTTTGGTGTTGATTGAGAATCAAACGCTGATTGTCTTACCATATTATCCTCCGTTGGTTCAGTTTCTTTTTGTTCAGGTTCAGAAACTTCTGGTTCTTCGTCTTCTGCAACTAGGGCATCAACTAATGCTTGTTGTTCAGGCGTCATAGAATCATAAATTTCTTCAACTGATAATTCTTTAGTTTCGTCCACTACTGTGTCCTCCTCTTGTTCATCTTCAGCTGAGTGAATTAGTTCAGCAGGTTGATAAATAACGAAGTTCATTTCTTCGCCATACTCTGAGTGAGCTACAAATTCTTCAATTTTCGCTCCCGGATTTGCTCCTGTCAATACTAGACTGACCTCAAAGATTTTACCGTGAACAACATTATTGCCGTCACGTTTAATTTTGTTAGCAGCGATAGACATAGCCTTAATTGTACCTTCTTTTACTAATTGCTTAGCATGTAAGGCAGACTCTGTATCGTTAAAGTAACCATAACCATAAGTACCCTTATCGCGGTGTTCGAGAACTACTTTCCCTAAAACGCTAGTAACGTCGTTATGTTGGTGGTTCCATACTAACGGTACTTCATTTGGTGTTTCACCAGCAAAAGCACCCTGTTTAATAACTACACCGTCTGAGCACAAAGTATCATTCTTCGTAACCCAACCGGCGAAGTCGTATCCTTTTGGCACTATTCGTCCTCCTCCCCATAGTTTTCATAGCCATTTTGAGCTTCCGCATCAGCGACCTGTTGCTCAAGCGCAGCCAACTCTGGGTCTTCTGAGCCCGCAACTTGTTTATCCATCGCCATATTAGGATTGTAAAGGCGGTTAGCATTTTCATCCTCAGACGGTGGGAAACCAAGAATAGAACGAGCTTCATTAGGAGTCATTACAGCATTACGAATAAAGGTATCCACCATGGTCGCAAGTTGTTCAGTTGGAACAAGCTTGAATGGGTCTCTTTGAATCGCAATGAAGTGTCCTTGAGTACGTGCTGTTCTAGAGATGAACTTACGCTCAAACTCTTTAGCAATAGCCGTGATGATTGGGTCAATCGTTCTACTATAGTAGGCACGAGTTTCCATCTCATTGGCTGTACCATTTAGGATATTCTCCGTAATACCGAATTGACTGTACAAGTCTTTCTTAAGGTCTTTAATCTCTTCTAAGATACCGTTTGTCAACGGACGGTTTAATTGGATAACTTTCTCTTGAGAGTCAATGTATCCAATACCATGCGGACTTTTAGTTAATTGCTCTTCCAAATTACGGATAGAGTCAACAGCACGGTCTTTGAAGGACTTGTTGCGTGTAGCATACGGCATTTGCAATATGATATCTAGCTTGTTGCTAGCCAAGTTCCGGTCGGACTTATCAATGATTGCGAGTTTATCAAGTAAGCGTCGTAGCGTTAAGTTCGAATCATTAACAATCTCACGGAATGGGTTTTCAATAATTGCCACGTTGTTTTTTGGTAAAACTACATCTACTCGTTTAGCGAGTTTCGGGTTATATAGGTTTACCTTTACATGTTCTGGATACCATTGCGTAATTTTACCAATACGCATCTCCAGAATATCGACAGTTGCGTTCTTTCGCAGGTCTACGTTTGTTTCCGTAGGAACTACCGCGACAACACCTTCATCAAACATCGAGTAGATGAGGTCTTGCATAAACGCAATGTTAGATTGGTCGGCATTCGCCTCATACTTTAAACAGTAATTCAATCCATTTTGAACTACTGAATCGTTCGATGGGTTCTCGTCAACTTTAATCTGAGAAAGGTCAACCATTGAACAGTCAATCGCAATTCGACTAAATACCGATGACAGAATTTCAGTACTTCTGTATCGTGGAATAGTGAATTCCGAACGAGAAGACGAAGGTCCGAAGTCGGTTGTATGCTGGTATGTCTCTTGACCAGAAAACACGTTCCAAGCATGTGTTATTCTATCTAGGAATTTCACCCGAAGACCTCCTTAAGTTCTTTGAAAGCGACCCAAGCATCCATTAACGCCGAAACGTTATCGATTTTCTCAGACGCTCTCCGTTTGGAAAGTTTCATGTTTCCATTATTATCTTCAATCACAATAGCATTACCCATTGCGAATTTCATAAGCTCTTCGTCATGCACCATATACTTATCTTCAACCATTGCTTTAATTTCACCTAATGGTACCGACTCAGTTCTTGCACCTTGACGTACCTTCACCGTATGGTACGAGCCATAATCCCGTTCCCAACAACGTAGGAACACTTCTGCGTTATACGGGTCGTAACCCAGCCCTATGACTTGGTAATCCCTTGCTTGAATATGCATATCGAGGTCCTCATATACCTCATTTAAGTCGAGGTAATTTTTGTCCATGATAACAAGGGTACCTTCTTTTACAAAGACGTCATATTTCATTTGCATCGCTGTAGGTAACTTATTATACTTGTGTCGAGACACATACGACCGTGTTTTTATTCCATACCCGTGGGAAAGCGGGAAGATGAAAGTAAACGCACAGAAGTCGTCACCTTGTGATAAGTCAGCGCCCATAACGCATTCGAGTCCATCATAATTTTGTTTATGTCTTGTTGGTAAGGTCTCTTCGTACTGGAAGTAATACGTTTGACCTTCGACCGGAATTCCAAAACGTTTTGCCAATATGTCGTTACGTTTAGCAGGGACCGTAGCGGCAGTATCGGCGTCGAGTTGGTATGCTTCATAAGAAACAGTGGCTCCGATATTTGGGTTGGCTTTCAACCACATTTCTGGATTAGCTACTTCACTTACATGGTCAAGTCTATAATACCAAATCGAGACGTGTGGGTTATAAACTTCACCGTGCAAATAGCTAAGTAATTCCATTTTGATTGTATCACCAACGCCATCACGGGCCGTACCTTCGGATGAAGTCGCCACGATGATGTAGTCTTTATTCTTAGACGCTCCTTGCTCTAAAGCTCCGATAACGTCTTCCTTAACCTTTCCGGAGAGCCATTCGTCTACCGTGTTGTACTTAGAACGAGCACCTTGTAGTTTGTCGATGCTCATTGTACGTACTTCGATGAGTGAGTTCGTAATAAAGTTCTCAATCCCTTTCTTAGTGGAAGCGAGACGTTGTTTATTAGCGATGTTTGTCGATAGAACGTTACCTTCGGTTAAGTATTTGAACAGCGGACCACGACTCCTTGCGATAGCTGTTTTAATAGGAGACATAGTCTCATCGGCTTGTCTCATTGTAGGAGCCGTTACAATTTGGTGAGTCGTATTTGTATCAATTAATAAGCCGTAAGCTTGAATAAGTGATGCATATACGGATTTGGCTGCACCACGTCCAACGATAAGATATTGTTTCTTACGTAGACGTCGTTTAACCATCATGTGCTTATAGCGTTTTTGTACCGGGTCAAAGACTTTTTCTTCGGTATAATAGAACCAAGCTAATAGGTCTTCAGCCCAGAGTTTAAAGGACGGTAATAGTGTTAAATCAGACCCATCAGTCAGTGTCATCTCAGACTCACAAAACTTAATGAATCCATCTATTGCCTTATCGTCGTAATAATACTCCGGACTTGCAATTAAATGGTCTATAAGGTTCATCTGGAGTGAAACCTCTTGATTAATCGGTACTTCACCACGCAACACACTATCTCTGAAGAGAGCGTATTCTTTTGGTGTAGCAGTGTTTGATAACATCTATTTTATTTCCATTGTCCTTTCTTTTTCTTTCTAGATAGTGTATAAGTATGTTCTTTAAGTTTAGATTTAAGTGATTTAGTTCCACGAGTTGCAATACTTGATAAAGCTTTGTTAACTTCATCATTACTGAATGCTGTGTTAATAAGTTTCTCAGCCAATACAGGTCCGAGTTTCTTAGCCTTACCATCTTTAGTATATCCAACTTGTGTTTCTAAGATTTTATTAATCTTACCACTTATACCTTTACCACTATCTTTCACGGCTTTCTTATAGTCGCCTTCTAATTTCATACGAGCGATTTTAGCACGTAGCTCATCGTCGCTCATTTCAGAAATCTTACGTTTCTTGCTGAGTTTCTTCTTGAATCGGTCATCCGTAGACATTTTCTTCTGGTGACGTGTTCGGAATTTACTCTTTAAGTTTAACGATGCGTTACGTAAACGTCGACGAATACCCCAGCGTTGACCTAAAATACCGTGATGTAGAAGAACTACTTCATAGTCGGAGTGGACAACGCCTTTAAACTTTAAAGCCTTCAGTGCGTTTCTTCTTTCCATTTTGAACGCTCTTACTTGTTCTCTCTTGTAACGTTTCTTCGCTTTCTTGAACAACTTCTTAGATATCGTCAATTTCGCTAAATCTTTACCGTGAGTTTCAGCAAGATACTTGGATGTCTTTCTGTTATTAAGCGCTTTACGAATACCTTTTAGTCCGCGATAATTTTCGTTGAACACGATTTTACCGTTACCTTTACGGTATTCTTTCTTCATACCACGGAGAGATTTTCTAAGTTCTTTCCGCGATTTTTTATACGTCGATTTAATAGCATTTCGTTGCTCTTTTGTAGCAGCGTTATGTGCTTTTCTAGCATCCGATAAAGCTTTACGCTTCTCTAACCAACGTCGAATACCGTGACGCATACCTTTGACACCGTAGTGTAAAAGTTCTTCGTCTGAATGTTTCATTTCGTTCATTCGTGTTTTACGAAGGGCTACGAATTTTCTTATATCAACACCAGAGGCACGTTTCTTCTTACGAGACTGAGATGTCTTAACAAGATTTCCGAACTTACCAGACTTAACCTGAGCGTCCCATGTATCGCCTTGCATCTTACGACGCATTTCGGCAATCAATCGTTGCTTTCGAAGTTCCGCTTCTTTACGGATTTGGTCAATTGACTTCTTCTTCTCCTTCTTCTTACGCTTTTCCGGTTGATAATTTACTTCTCTACGAAGTTCCTTCAAATGTCCAAGAAGTTCTTTCTTTCGTGCAACAATCTCTTCAGCGGTCATGGTATTAAGTTTAGGTTTACGAATACCCTTCTTCATACCTTTGACACCATGGTGATATAAGTTATCGTCCACCTTCGGTCCCTCCTTCCTCAGTTTTTAGATACGTCAATCGATAGATAAGTTCTTTCTTCTTATTGTCGAGTAACGTAGTTAGTGTTGAAACTGCTGGAGGGTCGAACCCTAGTTTCACACTAGTGTAGATGTATTGCTTAACCAGATGAGGATAAGCAGCATCCGTAGTAGGTTTTAGGATATGGTCGTACTCAGCGTTAACCAAGTCGTCGGTCGGTAAGATAGCATCAATCTCCAATAAGTCACCAATTGCGTTACTTAAATGTAATGCTAACTCATCGTTGAAAGCTTCTGTTCCGTCGTCATATCCGATAATGACTGTCTTTAGTTCGGATAAAATAGTCATTTTGAACACCTACTCAGAGAAGTGCATGACGCCTGACTCATCAACGTAAACAGCGGCGCGATTTAACATCTCACCTTTTGCGTTGAAGTAATACCATTTACCATCCACTTGCCTTACTTCTTGTGATACCATTTTACCACTTGATACTTCACAGTAATACCACTTATCAAAGTATTGAATCCAGCCAGTCTTCATTCTACCGTCATTACCAAAGTAATACCAATAGTCACCGACTTTCTCCCAACCTGTAGCCATGTGGCAACTGTCTTTAAACCAGTACCAAGACTCATCGTCATCTTGGAACCATTGATTACGTAAAGCGTAACCGTTTTCGTTGAAATAGAAGTATCCACCGTTGATTTGTTCCCATTTCGATTTAGGATAATTTCCGTCTTCGTCACGGTAGTACCAACCAGTACTGTCTTCTACCCAACCTTTTGCAACCGCAACAATTTCTTCTACGTCGTCATAGTGTGGACGAATGTATCCAACCATTCCAGCGTAAGAACGAGTACGATAACGAGCTGGTCCACCTACTTCTAAGTAGTCCCAGTTTCCGTCAACGTTTTGTTCGATTGTCTTAAGTGTGTAGCCGTCACTATCTTCGATGACAACACCTGTATGTCCATAAGGAGAACCAGGCACTTCCATTACGAAGATATCACCTTTCTTAGCAATAACGCCTTGATCTTCATAGACAACATTTTCACCTTGAGAAATTGCTGAGTTTAGTAAATCAATAGCATTACCCCAAAGCGCTTTACCTGTCGCTCTATAATAGGCAGTGTTTGAAGCGTCCACACATTGCCAGCCGTAAACTCCATCAAAGTCTACACCTGAGCCATTATTAGCAGCTTCTTTCAAAGGTGCTAACGCATAATCTACTGTAGCCATATATCCACCTCCTTATTAACTTGATGGCCAAGGGTCATTTGTAGTATACAATATGGTAGAAACTCGGATGTCTCCAATGTCTCTATCTGTAGGAACAGGGTCTAGGAATTGGAATCGTAACATATTACTATCACCAACACCTCCAAGATACCAAGTTCCGTATTGGATACCTTTATCGTTGTAGATGGGACCAATCATAGACCCTTCGGAACGATAACCTACCGGAATACCTTGTAGACCGAGAATGAAACAGTTACGTTCTCGGTCGGATGGTTGCATAACATATCCAGGTCCATTACGACGAACTATACCAAACCAACCCCATGAGAGTCCACCGAATTGGTATGTAACTAGGTTGTTTATACGTCTTACTTTTAGGTATGACCCTCCAAGTTTAGACTGAATAGTTAGTGTCTTCCAACCAGTATCTCCATCTAAAACAGCCCATCCTGTATTACCAGTTTTGGTACGTTTAATCCATTTAAGCGCACCGTTTGTGTTATTTGAATCGATATATGTTTGTCCAATGGTCCCATCGATTCTACCATTAGGTTGGCCTATACCGATTATTTCACCAGACGAAGTAGAAGGTAAAGTAACTGTTCCACCACCATTAGATAGTGATAGTATGTTTCCCGAAAGCGCTAATACTTGTGTTGCGCCAGTACCCGGTTCTCCTTTATCTCCCTTCGGTCCAGGCGGGCCTTGGACACCTTGGGGTCCGGGTTGCCCATCAGCTCCACGTTCACCGTTATCACCCTTCGGTCCAATAGGTCCAATCGGTCCTGGAGGCCCTTGAATTCCAGCGGGTCCAGTTTGTCCGGGTAAACCATCTTCACCTTTGTCTCCTTTCGGACCAGGAGGTCCTTGTTCTCCTTTTGGCCCAGGTTGTCCATCAGCTCCACGTTCACCTTGACGTCCAGGTAAACCATCTTCACCCTTTGGTCCAGGAGGTCCCATAGGTCCTTGTTCCCCTTTTGCTCCGTTTACACCAGCTGGCCCAGGTAATCCGTCAGAACCTTTCGGTCCAGGAGGGCCTTGAGGTCCGGTTGGTCCTTGTTGACCGTCACGTCCATTTTCGCCTTTGTCTCCTTTTGGCCCCGGAGGTCCTTGAAGTCCAGGTAGACCATTTTCGCCTTTGTCTCCTTTCGGTCCCGGAGGTCCTTGAAGTCCAGGTAGACCATTTTCACCTTTATCGCCTTTCGGTCCCGGAGGTCCTTGAATACCATCAGAACCTTTTGGTCCAGGTTGTCCGTCAGCTCCACGTTCTCCGTCATCACCCTTTGGCCCTGGAGGTCCAATTGGTCCTTGTTCACCTTGTGGCCCAGGAGGTCCAGTAATCGTCTTGATTTGTTCAAGGTCAGCTTTGGTTACGATATCGGATAATTCCACTACTCTACCAGAACGACGTTCCACTAGAGGCGCATCAGCCATCTTATCGATTTCTGACATCTTAACAGCGAAGGCGAATTTACCAACGTCTGTATTCTCAGCTACTTCGTTTAAGTAGACATGAACATCAACTACATCGTCTTCATGAATCCATTTAGCATCGAAATCAAAGTAGTAATGGTCATTTTCTTTAGCAGCAATAGTTTCTAATTTCTGTTGCGTCTTTCTAAAGATTAATAGACAGACTACATTGGCGTCAACAACTTTGTTCACAAATGAAATCTCAATGCGAGCACTGTTCTTATCGTATGAATAAATCTCATTTGTAGGATATACTTTATCAAATCGATTATAAGTACTGATGTTCAAAGTCTTTTTAATAAGTTTTCTTTTCATAACTAATTCACCTCCTTACCATAGTTTTGTATCACCAGGTCGACGTTCTTCATAAATGTCGTCAGGCGAACCATAGTGAATAATATTGTGTGTATCAATGGAGACGGTTATCAAATTCTCTGGGTCGAAACACTTCGGAGATAAATTAATAATGTCTTCCACTGTTAATGGGTCTATGTGATGGACAATAACTTTAGTGTTAATTGTCTGTAACGGGAATCCCAAATCACATCCCAAGTCCCTAGCGATAATATCTGCACGCACATCGAGCCATAGCTTTGATTTGTAAAATCTATTCGATATTGCACGAGGTATATCGTATTCTAATCCTTTTAGCGACAGGTATTCAACCCGTCCTTTAAATGAATCTATTTTGATTAAGTCTGAGTAGCATTTCATTACAGACCATCCGTTGGTTGATATGAACGAAGTGCGTCGATAGCTTCTTTAGAAGAAGAACGTTCGTCTTTCTCTCTTTCGATTTGTTCTTTCTTAGCCATCTTCAACTCAGCGTCAGCTTGCTTAGCGATAATGTTCCAGTTCTCATTCTTGTCAGCTTTCTTTACGAAGTAGTTGACCAATGAAGGTGGAGCAGTGCCCGCTTTTAATTGTTGAAGTGCAGTCTCCATTGCAATTACTTGGCACTCTCTATCCATTTGTTCAACGGTCTTAGTGCTAGCAATGGGTACAGCTTTCTTACGCTTCGCCATCCGGTGTCACCTCATCGAATAGTGATACCATACGAACTGTATCTTCTTCAGTAGCTGGTTTCTCTGGTTTATTTTGGTTCATCTCATAAACTGACTTCTCAATCATTGTTGAAATTTCGTCAGCAGATAGTGAGATACCTAATGATTTAGCAACCGCTTCTAATTGACGAGCAGCGTTTTGTTTCTTAGCAGCAGAACCAGTAATTCCAGTTTGCTCAATAGCTAATACGATGTTAGTAGCTTGGTCAGCAATAGCGATTAATGCTTTGCTCTTAGTTATTGTGCCTAAGTAACGGACTACACTGATTACTACTGGTAATACAGTTAATACTAAAATTGCATAGTTAATATATGTTTGGATTTGTTCCATTTTATTTCTCTCCTCTTGCGTCTTTTTGCTCCAGGTATTGTTCCATACGTCGTTTGTCGTATTCGGTTAAACCGAGTTCTTTGTATTGCTCATAGATGTCAAAGAGTTCACGCTCTGTGACGCTCTCCGACTCTATAGCGGATTTAAACTCCTGACGAATCAACTCACGCTTAATTGATTTCTCAAATTTCTCTTCACGCTTTTCGATATCATCGATGCGCTTAGTTAAGACATCCAACATATCGTCTTGTTTCTCCGTCATTTTCTTAGTGAGGTTGAGGAAGCCTGTTCTGATTAAGCCGTAAACGGTAATTAGCACGGTTAAAACCCCAGGATTTAAAACCATAGCCAATACGTTTTCCAGCATGTCTACAATTTGTGCACCTTGTGTCATATAGTTCTGGATACTTCGTTTACACTTTTGTACCCTTTGTCACCCCTTTCATAGTACTTCTTGTAATTCCATTTTGATTTTTAACCCCCGGAGGAATTTTTAAGAGGGTGGCGATGAAGAGCACTGTGGGCTGTGTGCAGACCCCCCCCTATACCCTTTCCATTTCGGGTAGGGGAAGGAATGCTTGCCCATCGCAATGAATTCATTGTATTGTTGTGTGGGTCAATGAGCCTTGATGCGCTCACGAACTCATTACTGTTCTTCATGTGTTTTGGTTTGATTGTGTTTCTTGATTGTGTTTCTTGTTGTGTTGTGTGACGAGCACAGGACCGAGTAGGCTCATAGCTCTGTGTCTGGTGTGTTGTGTGGTTGTCTATAATCTATAAACAATGATTACTATTCACATCCATCTACTACCGCTCAGTAGCGTAGCATAGCACAGGGCTAGAGCTGGGGTGTCAGCAGGGACCTGTAATCTATGAATCTGAGCGGGGGTCTTCTGCTTCAGCTGGTGGGTACACTTCGATGTACGGAAATAGCTGAACCTCAAGCATCTCATCCATGGCATCAATAGCAGCCATATCAGCATCAGCTTCTGAAGAGCGAGGGTTTAACTTTTCTACAACGAGGCGAGCTAAGTAATTGTTAGTAAAGTACCCATGCTTCTCATCGTAGTCAAGCCAAGCATCGTAGTCAGTAAATGGATTGAACGGATTGTCAATGGTTGTAATCATTCTATCAATCTTCTCCATCGTCGTCCGCCTCCTTTACAGCGTAGCGTTTAAGGGTACTTACAGAGACTCCTAGCGCATCAGCAACTTCGGAGTAGGTTCGACCGCGTTCTAACAATGCTTTGGCACGGGATATAGAAGTAGCCGGTAATGCTTTCCTTTCTGAAGGAGTTGCTAGCGAACGTAATCTATCTGGGTCAGAGTACCTCATGATTTGTTTAAGTTTGTTAGTGGAGATGGCCCCGTTTTGGATGGCCTCCCATTCATTGTCTGTTATCTGGATGAGTTGTTTCTTAGCTTGTTTATCACCGGCCTTAACCATATAACGAGCACCGGCCAATGATTGCTGGCGTAATCTTTTCTTCTCTTCCTTGGACATATCATCAGTCTTATTGCGCCAATAGGTGGCGTTAGCAATAATCTGTGCTTGTCGTTCACGAGGGGCGTATAATAATGCGTCATTAAGTTTCTTGTCTAATGTCATAACTTCCTTGGCATATATCTTAGCGGCCTCTGGTGAACGCTTAGGATTAGGAATGGACTCATTCAATGCAACGGCGTCTTTCTTCAATGACTTAAGCTTGTTGGCATAGTCAGCATACAACTTCTCTTTCGGATTGTTTGTATGGGATGTAAGTAAATGGGCGTCATCAACCTTATCCATATCATTCTTAGAACGGGATATGATTGTTGATGCACCACGATACTTCTGCTTACCTTCAACATAATCGAAGTGGCGTTGGTATTTAGAATACAATGCAGAGATACCATTATCAATAGCTGATTGTTTCCAATCTAACTTATGTTTCTCACTATCAATAACGACCATTGACTGGCGTACTGCACGAGCAATCTCTGACATAGGAGCATTGTGTAATGTCATGTCAGTAATAAGATTGGATACAATACCCATCTCTCTTTGTTTCTGTGTACCAGATATGGTTGGTTTACCGACAGCATACTGATGTGGGTCGAAGTTAGCTAGTTCTTTTAATGCAGGCAGAGTCTTAATCTTACCATGGTTATTAGGTATAGCATAGACTGTATCTCCATCGAAGTCGGCACCAGATAACTTACGGGCTACTGATGGATGTAATCCAATACCATCTTTAGCATTACCCATTAACTTCTTAGCTGACTTGGCGTTGTTGTTAACAGTTACATCAGCCAGCTCAAATATACCACCATGCGGATAACGAACCAACACAAGCTTGTCTCCGTTCTTGTAGTTAGGAGCATACACTTCATTCGGTTTGATATCAGGTATCGGCAATATAACATGAGCCTTAGTATTAGGGAAACCTGCCGCCTTTAAGTGGCGTGCTTTCTTATCCATACTGTCAGCGTACTCTTCTAAATAATACTTCTTAACGACCGGGTTTGAAATCTTTTTGATAGACTCAAGCTCGGCTATCTCTTCCTTGATGGTAGCTTGGATACGGTCTTTAATCAGTGTAGTAGGTTGTTTAGATAAGAACTGTGAAGATAACATAGACTTCCATTTGTCCCAGT
>ERZ772979.1023-NODE-1023-length-17230-cov-4.897409_pt1 | contig 17230 bp, 19 predicted proteins | sample MGYA00511130_ERZ772979 | MGnify/ENA primary metagenome ERZ772979 (study PRJEB29015, sample SAMEA2738103) | human oral metagenome | biome: human oral; feature: human-associated habitat; material: saliva | place: China | collected 2186 ... | reverse complement strand
TCAAATTTTAATTAAAACATAAAAAATACAAAGATGTATTCAACAAATGCAAAAGTAGATTAATTTACTCACAATGAATATTATAGATGTTTTACAAATATCGTTTATTGTCTATAGATATAATCTATTCTATGCCTATACAATCAATAATTTAACTATTTTAACAAACTAATTTCCAATCAGAAAAGAGCAGAAAGTCGGTAGTGGCAAGGCTTTTACTTTCTGTCAATTGTTAGCTTTTATTTTTTATTTTTTACTTTTTATCTTTTACTTTTTTTGTATCTTTGCCCTCTCGAATAGTTAGTATGAAACATTTAGAAGCTATAGGAAGGTATTTCCTAATGATATACGAAATATTCCGCAAGCGTACCAAGTGGGCTATGATGAAAAGGCTTATAATGAAGGAGATAGATGACCTTATGTATGGATCGTTGGGGATTATTGCTTTTATCTCGCTCTTTGTCGGGGCGGTAATTGCCATACAGATGGCACTGAACATAGATAACCCTCTTATACCTAAGAGTCTTATTGGCTTTGCCACCCGTCAGACCATTGTACTGGAGTTTGCTCCTACCTTTACCTCTATCATAGTAGCGGGGAAGGTGGGTTCCTTTATCACTTCAAGTATTGGGACTATGCGTGTTACCGAACAGATAGATGCCTTGGATATCATGGGGGTCAATTCTCTTAATTACCTTATCTTTCCTAAGATTATTGCCTTGCTTTTGTATCCTTTTGCCATTACTATGGCGATGGCTTTGGGTATCTATGGAGGGTATATTGCGGCTACTGTAGGGCACTATGCTACCTCGGCAGAGTTCTTGGAAGGTTTGAAGTTACAGTTCCGCGCCTTCGATATCACCTATGCACTTATTAAGAGTGTTATTTTTGCCTTTGTGCTGGCGACTATTCCGGCCTATCACGGCTATTATATGAAGGGGGGCGCCTTAGATGTAGGAAAGGCTAGTACCATCTCCTTCGTATGGACAAGTGTGGCAATTATTATTATTGATTTTATTATTACTCAAATTCTCCTTACGTAAATGATTGAAGTACAAGATATAAAAAAATCCTTTGACGGGGTAGAGATTCTCAAAGGAATCTCGGCAACTTTTCACAAAGGAAAGACAAACCTTATAATAGGGCAGAGTGGCTCCGGAAAGACCGTTTTCCTAAAGACTCTCTTGGGCTTACACATTCCTGATAGTGGCAATATTATCTATGATGGGGTCAAGTATGCCGATATGAATAAGGAACAACGTCGTAAGTTGCGCCAAGAGATGGGAATGGTCTTCCAAGGGAGTGCGCTTTTTGATTCCATGACCGTGGAGGAGAATGTGATGTTCCCGCTGCAGATGTTTTCTTCTCTGACCCCTGCCGAGATGAAGGATAGGGTGGATTTTGTCTTGGAAAAGGTGAATCTGGTCAATGCCCATCATAAGAAACCTGCCGAGATATCGGGGGGGATGCAAAAGCGTGTGGCCATTGCTCGTGCAGTGGTGAACTCGCCTAAGTACCTCTTCTGTGATGAGCCTAACTCAGGACTGGATCCTAAGACGTCTATTGTTATAGATAATCTAATTCATACCGTAACAGAAGAGTTTAACATCACCACCATTATCAATACCCACGATATGAACTCTGTCATGGAGATAGGGGAACAGATTATCTTCCTCAAGAATGGGTACAAAGAATGGGAAGGTAGTAAGGATACTATCTTCAAAACGGATAACGAGGCGGTTACTGACTTTGTTTACTCTTCCGAACTCTTTAAGAAAGTCCGACAGATGTACTTGAATAATGATTAATGTTTAATGATTAATCATTGAACGTTGATCATTACTCATTGATCATTGAGGCATATTCTTCAGCAGATAGTAATTCTTCTAACTCAGCGGGAGCAGTAGGTTTTATTTGGATAATCCAAGACTCATAGGGAGTTTTGTTAATCTGTTCAGGCTTACGTACAAGCTCTTTGTTGAAGGCGATAATCTCTCCAGAGAGAGGCATGAAGAGGTCTGAGAGTGTCTTTACAGCTTCTATAGTGCCAAATACTTGGTCTTTGCCAAGGGTTTCTCCTTCGGTTTCTACTTCTACATATACAATATCACTGAGTTGCTGCTGTGCAAAATCGGTAATTCCTGCATAGAATAAGTCTCCTTCGGATCTTATCCAAAGGTGCTCTGCGGTATAACGGAGTTCTTCTGGTAGGTTCATTTCTTTATTTCTTTAATTTTCTATTTCTTCTCAACTATATATCCTATATTATTCTCAAGGAAAAGCTTGCGAGAGTCCTCGATAAAGAGTTTTATCTGCTTAGTACTCTCTTTGTCCAGTCCTTCGAAATTTTCCTTTTCTACTTGTGCGCAAGGGAGTATCTCATAGTGGTTTTTCCCCTCTTGTTGATAGATATGTACCCAAGTGAGGTAGTACTGAGGAATCAGAAATTTCGTCTTTCCTTCTTTATTTTTGACAAAAGAGAGCTTAACCATCAGGCCGCCATCGGTATGGCGCTTGCGCTGGTTGGAGATAAAGTTGCCCAAGGAAAAGGCAACAAATTGGTCATTAGTATTTTTTTCCATAGGTTGGAGTACATGTGGGTGCCCCCCTATGATAGCATCCACTCCATTTCTCAGGAGGAAATTGGCCATGTCTTTTTGGGCTTGGTTGGGTTTGGTAGCATATTCTACTCCCCAATGTACTACCACAATGAGTTTGTCAAGCCTGTGGGCGTGGGCACTTTGTAGGTCTTTTTTTATCTGGAGGGTATCAAGTAGATTCACAAGGGTAGGTTCAGGGATAGGTAGGCCATTGGTGCCATAAGTATAGTTAAGGATTCCTACACGAATATTGTTTTTCCTCAGCACAAGCAGGTTCCTACGAGCCCTGTCTATTAGGTCATAGAAGGTGCCTGTATGCTTTATTCCCAAAGAATCCAACTGATATAGTGTATTGGTGATTCCTTTTTTTCCACGGTCGCAGGAATGGTTGTTCGCCGTTACCATCACATTGATACCACTCTTATAGCAAGCTGCCGCTAGGGCATTGGGCGAGGAGAAGGTTGGATATCCTGTATAAGGTTTCCCACCGAGGGTTACCTCTAGGTTGGCTATTACATAGTCATTTTCCCTGAAGATAGGGGCTATTTTAGCAAAGACAGGCTCATATTCATATCGTTGTGTTGTCTTATTATAGGCAGATGTGATCTGAGGGGAGTGTCCCATGATATCTCCAGCAAAAAGTAGGGAAAGGGTGTCCTTTTCCTTGTTTATGGACGCTTGTCCCAAGCTATAGAAGCTGATAAGTAAAAAGTAAAATAGGAGTCCTTTTTTCATAATGAAAAAACAAGGTTAGCAAACAAAGGGCAAAGATACAAAATAATGAATAATGTTCAATGATTTATTCTATAAATACTTCTTTGGGCTTATATTATATTCTCTGTTATAGCTCTTCAAGGAGATGTGTAGAAAAAATGATATGAAAAATAAAAAAAAAATTAGGTAATTTCAGAAAAAAAACCTATTTTTATAGCCGTTTTCAAAGAAGCTTTTTTTATAACCAATGTATTAATTAACAGCTCTTTATAGAAATAATAACCGTATAGGAAACACAAAAAATCATTATAAATACTATGGAACAGCAAAAGAAACATTATTTCGACACAAAAGTACTGGGGCAGCCCTCGGGACTTTTCTTTTTGTTCTTCACTGAGATGTGGGAACGCTTTTCCTTCTATGGGATGCGTGTCCTTTTGGTACAATTTCTAACCGCCGAGATTCTTCTGGGGGATCCTAAGGGAGGCTGGGGCTGGACGGCTGAGCAAGCGGCTTCGCTCTATGGAACGTATGCCATGCTCCTATACCTAACTCCTGTCTTGGGGGGGATCATTGCCGATAAGTACCTCGGGGCGCGCAATGCTGTGATTACCGGAGCGGTGATCATGACTATAGGACAGCTCTGTCTCTTCCTCTCTATCCCTGTGATGTTCTACATAGGGCTTACTTGCTTAGTGATAGGGGTAGGATTCTTCAAGCCTAATGTCCCTTCTATCCTCTCGGAAATGTTCAAGGAACATGCCGATAAGAAGGATAGTGCTTATACCATTTTCTATATGGGGGTCAATTCAGGCTCTTTCTTTGGTACCATGCTCTGTGGGTACTTAGCAATGACTCATGGCTGGAGTTGGGGCTTCGGACTGGCAGGTATCTTTATGGCATTGGGAACAATCCAATTTGTTTTCGCAAAGAACCTTATGGGAGATTTAGGGGTACTTAAGCAAGCGCTTCCTCAACAAAAAGAGGAAAAACAGGTCACAGAAGTCAAAAAAGAAGATACAGATAAGCGTAATCCTTTTACCTTTACCGATACAATCCTCATTACGATAGTAACCCTTTTGGGACTCACTTATGCTTTCAATGATCCATTGTCTAAGAATGGCATGTATGATGTCTTTGCCTGGGCGAATAGCTCCCTTATGAGAGGACAAACGCTCTTTATCATCATTACCTTAGTGCTCTTTATCTATGTACTCTTCTCCCGTATCATGCGCTATGAAGGGGTAGTGCGCAGCCGTATGTTGGCAGTGGTGAGCTTGGCAATCTTTATCATGTTCTTTTATATAACCTTCGATCAAGCACCTTCTTCATTGATTATTATTGCTCGTGATCATGTGGATAGAAGCCTTACGGGCAATGGATTGTTTATCTTCAATATCATTAACAGCCTTATTGTGGTGGTGCCCTTGATCATTATCTTCTATGTACTCATAAGGCTTGCGATAGCCACTTGGAAACATATCCCGATTACTAATATGATTCTCCTATTATGTTTTTCCCTCATCTGGGTGGTAGTAGTGTATATGCTCAAGAGTGAATTTGCCAAGACAGAATCCGAAATCTCTGTATCGTGGTTCTCTGTGCTTAACCCCTTCTTTGTCATTACCTTAGCCTCCTCTGTATCGAAGATATGGGAATCTAAGTTCAATCCTCCAGCGGCCTACAAGTATGGCTTTGGATTGTTCTTCGTGGCCATTGGGTATATCGCTATATGGTTAGGCGCTACAGGCTTGGGCGAAGGAGCGAAGATCTCTGTAATATTCCTTATCCTTACCTATCTATTCCATACTTTAGGAGAATTATTTATCTCTCCGGTGGGACTTTCCTATGTTTCCAAGTTAGTACCAGCCAGAATGCTTGCCTTCATGTTCGGTATGTGGTACTTAGGAATTGCTATTGCTCAAAAGATAGCTGCGACCTTAGGTGGACAGATAGAGTATGTCAAGCAAAACTATGGATTAAGTACTTTCTTCCTTATTTTTGCAGTCATAGCCGCAGGAGCAGGAATATTGGTAATTCTTCTGCACCCTATGATCAAAAAACTTATGCATGGAGTGAAATAAAACTTGCATTTCTCGAGGGAAAGTAGTATCTTTACACCTGAATTAGAAAAGATCTATTACTTAATCAAAATAACAGACTTATGAGAAAAAAAATAATTGCAGGAAACTGGAAAATGAACAATGATGCGGGGCAATCCGCAGAGCTCATTGCCGCTTTGCTACAGAAGCTCCCACAGACTAAGGCCGAGGTGATTATAGCCCCGTCTTTTGTGAATCTGGCTTTAGCAGTGGAAAAAACAAAAGGGAGTCCTATTGTGGTAGCTGCACAGAATATGCACTTTGCTGAAAAAGGGGCTTTCACTGGAGAAGTATCCGCTTCTATGCTTGAGGCTATAGGGGTTAGAACCACTATCTTAGGACACTCCGAACGTCGTGAGTACTTTAATGAAACGGACGAAAGTCTCGCCAAAAAGGTAGATACTGCCCTTGCTCATCAGTTCCGTATCATCTTCTGTATAGGGGAGAAACTTGCCGAACGTAAGGCAGAGAAACACTTTGAAGTGGTGCAGCGCCAAATAGAAAAAGCTCTTTTCCACTTACCTGAGGATGCTTGGAAGCATATTGTACTTGCTTACGAACCAGTATGGGCTATTGGTACGGGTGAGACAGCTACTCCTGAGCAAGCGCAAGAGATACACGCTTTTATCCGCAAGACCGTAGCGGATAAGTATGGCAAGGAAGTGGCCGATAATCTCACTATTCTATATGGTGGCAGCTGTAATGCCAAGAATGCGGCTTCTCTTTTTGCTAATCCTGATGTAGACGGAGGCCTCATAGGAGGAGCTGCCCTTGTAGCAGATGATTTTATCTCCATTATTCAGGCGATGAAATAAGTCAAAAATATTTACCAAGAGGGATAGGGGAGACTCTATCCCTTTTTTAACTTATAGATATGAAAAAAGTGACTTTTATTCTGCTATTCGGTTTGTTCTCTTCAGCTATGGCACAGCCTTGTACCTATAAGGATGTATTAAGCAAAATGACCCTCTTCTATGACAAAACCTATCCCTCCAAGATAGATATTCAGAAGGCGGACTTCTCCTCCGTTATTCTCAATCAAAGTACAGATTATTTAGGGGCTATAGGGGTTCATAAAAAACGCTTAGTGGTCTTGATTTCTTCTGCTAAGCGCAATCCTCAGAATCCTTTGGTGTATGAAATAGCGGGGAGGACACGAGTAGGGAAGAATATCAGGCAATTCAAGGGAAGTATAACCCTTACCCAACTTATCTCAGGCAAACCAGAAGACCCCACAAATGATCTCTACACAGAAAATAGTGGTGTACAGGAGGAAGGTGTGGCTGTGGGCGATTTCATTTTGGACGAATATGAAGACCTCTCAGCCACGGGGGTATTCAAGGGTAAAGTACTCTTATGGTGGTTTCTCTCCAAAAAGGGAAAGATAGAATATAATGATGGCTATCTTATGGCAGTTCCTTACTTGAATAATGCCTATATAGGGACTTGGACAAGCAAGCAAACACATAAGTCACAACAAGTGAGCTGGGGGCATTATCGTGTTCCCTGTGCAGGTGATTTGGATATGGGTGCAGGAGAATTTTCCCCTGCCCCTGAGTATTATAAATATGGTTGGGACGAATATATCCAAGAGATTAGAAAGAAGTATCCCGATGCTTATAAAGATTAAAAATATGAAAAAACTATTACTACTCATTACATTCCTGAGTTCTTTTTTTGGAAGAGGACAAATGACAAAGGATGACCTCATAGGGAAGACTTTCGTAGCAGATGTTACACAATATACCCCTGAAATCAATGGAGAACCTCTCTATAAGCATAGCGACGAGCAGCACCCACAAGTGAATCTCTATCTTATTTTTGAAAAGAAACAAGTAATTGTAAAAGAGGAAGATAGAGTGACCAAACAGGTGTTTCGTAAGGATACCCGCTCTTGGACACTCAAGGGGAATCACCTCAGGATTCCACAAACAAAGAGGAATCGCTACTATGAGGTTGATCAGTTTGAGTTTTATCTTCAAGAGGGCAAGCTTATGGGAGCTCGCGTGACTTGGGATAAGAATCTAGAGGAAATTGCTTTTGAACTATCAAAGCCATAAAAATCTTTTTTTATTAGGATAGTTCCTGTAAAATTCGTAATTTTGGGGGAGTATTCTAAATTTTAAAAACATGAAAAAAATATTAATTACTCTTTGGGCATTGCTCATAACAGGCCTTGTATATGGACAAGGACAGAGCGCCCCAAAACCTTCTCAAGAACAAGCAAAGATGAAAAAAATTCTACTTGCCAGTACTTCAACTATTTATGGAGGTACGTATCTGTCTTATCTCAAGGAAGAACTCAAGGTGTTTTTCGCTGGAGTGGACGAAATTCTCTTCATTCCTTATGCTCGCCCCAGTGGTATTTCTCACGATGAATATACCCAAAAAGCAAAGGATTTCTTCGCTACCATAGGGAAAAAGGTAGTGGGGATTCACACTTTTGCCAACCCCGCTGAGGCAGTGAAGCAGGCCAAAGCAATCTTCACTGGAGGAGGGAATACTTTCCTCTTGGTTACTCAGCTATATGAAAATGGGGTAATGGAGCCCCTACGTGAAGCGGTCAATGCAGGAACCCCCTATATGGGAGCTAGTGCAGGTACCAATATAGCAGGGCAAAGTATGCAGACAACCAATGATATGCCTATCATCTACCCGCCCAGTTTCAAGACCTTAGGAGTGGTGCCTTTCAATATCAATCCACATTACTTGGATCCAGATCCTAAGAGTAAGCACAAAGGAGAAACACGACAGACACGTATCAATGAGTTCCATGTTCTTAATGATACCCCTGTCATAGGACTAAGAGAAGGTAGTTGGTTAGTGATAGAAAACGGCAAACTTACTCTCAAGGGAAAGCTTACCGCACGTATCTTCCAACAAGGGCAAGAGCCTTACGAATGGGATGGTAAGACTCCCCTTCCTTTCTTCAAATAAGAACTTAAAATTGTAAGCCTAATTCGCGAACAAAAGTTTCCAAAAGTGGATTTTGCTCCTTCAGTGCTAAATACTTCTCTTCAGGAGTATAAGCAGTGACAGGGGCAATTTCTTTGTTCACAGTAATCTGTAGCGTAATGTTGTAGTTGTTCAGCGACTTGCGGATATAGGTGAGCAATCGCTCCTGTTGGGATCGGGTTTCTATCAGAGCAAGCTCTGAGCCTACTTCCAGAAGAATTACATCCTCTGCTATAGTAGGGGTAGAATCTTTTCCTAAATGACTGATTAGCAGGTGTTCACCTCTTTTTTCTAAGATGGCCAACATCTGTTTCCAGACACCCTCGAAATCTTCTTGTGTATAGCTGTCTCGAGCTGTATGCTGGGCTTGTGCTTGGTGCTGATCACGTATCTTAGCAGCTTCATGCTTGAGCTGAATGCTCTTAAGAGAAGTAGCTGAAACACTGTCCTTGGGAGGAGTCAGGGAGACAGGAGCATTTTCTTGTGAGGAAGATTCTTTTGTAACTGATTTATTTTCAGTAGTTTGAACAGGTCTTTGATAAAAAACAGCCGCAGGGATTATATATCCATCATTTTTTTTTTATCCCCCTGGTAGGTAAGTGAAGCCAATTGCATCAGAGCCAGCTCCACCAAAAGGCGTGGAGTACGGCTTGTCTTATATTCCAAATCGCATTGGGTAGCTATGCGTAGTGCCTCCACCAAGAACGGAAAGTCACACTTGGTAGTCTGTTCAATATATTTTTTTTGGGTCTCCTCACCGACTTCCATAAGGGATACTGTTTGGTTATTTTTGCAAACCATAAGGTCTCTGAAATGTCCAGCTAAGCCTGCTATAAAGTGTTGTCCATCGAAGCCATGGGCGAGAATACTATTGAACTCAATGAGTAGTTGAGGGATGTTATTGCTCACAATAAGGTCGGTAACCTTAAAATAAGTATCGTAGTCTAATACATTGAGTATCTCCGATACTGCTTGTCGGGTAATTGTCTTCCCACAGAAACTTACCACTCTGTCAAAGATAGAAAGGGCATCGCGCATAGCTCCATCAGCCTTTTGGGCAATGATTTGTAGTGCTTCGTCTTCGGCTTCAAGCCCTTGTTCTTTAGCAATATACTTGAGATATTCACGAGCATCATTGATAGTAATACGCTTAAAGTCAAATATCTGACAGCGAGAGAGGATGGTCGGGATTACCTTATGTTTCTCGGTAGTGGCCAGAATAAAGATTGCATGTGCGGGCGGTTCCTCCAAGGTCTTGAGGAAGGCATTGAAGGCAGCATTGGAGAGCATATGCACCTCGTCAATGATATAGACCTTATATTTACCTACTTGAGGGGGGATGCGTACTTGCTCGATGAGAGATCGGATTCCTTCCACACTGTTGTTGGAGGCCGCATCCAGTTCAAAGATGTTGAAAGCAAAATCATTATCTCCTTCAGTAGGGGTGGTCTTCTCATTGATTTTTTTAGCCAAGATACGGGCACAAGTAGTCTTACCCACTCCTCGAGGCCCTGTAAAGAGCAGTGCCTGAGCCAAGTGATCGTTGGCAATGGCATTTTCCAAGGTGTCAGTAATGGCCTTTTGTCCCACTACATCGACAAAAGACTGTGGACGATATTTGCGAGCGGATACTATAAATGGGTTCATCTTCTTTAATTGTTAATTGTCAGTTATCAGTGAAAAGTTATCAGTGAAAAGTTATCAGTGAATAGTTATCAGTGGACAGTTATCAGTTATTAGTGAATAGTTATTAGTTTTTACAAGAAATAATCATTAATCATTGTTCATTGATCATTAATCATTAATGAAATTTTTTCCCATTCCTCCATAAGGTTATCGAGTTGTTTTTTCTTGTTTCCATATTGCTCCATAAGCTCAGGGGTAGGGGTATTTTGTATTTGGGTATTCATCTGGGCGATTTCTTTTTCGAGATCACTGATCTGGCGTTCTACCTTGCTGAGCTGGTTGGTGAGCTTCTTGCGTTCTTTCTGTTCTTCATAGGAAAGGGCTTTTTCCTTCTCTACTACAATTTCTTTTTTAACTTCTTCACCTTTTTCTATTTCGCGGAAGGAAGATACTGCTCTTTGTTCTAGGTAGAAGTCGATATCGCCGAGATATTCTTTGATAGTATGGTTCTTGAACTCATATACCTTATCCGTGAGTCCAGTGAGGAAATCACGGTCGTGGGATACGATAATGAGTGTTCCCTCAAAGCGTTGTAGTGCCTGCTTGAGCACATTCTTGGAGGCAATGTCTAGGTGGTTGGTAGGCTCGTCCATAACTAGGACATTGAAGGAGGAGAGGAGCATTTTGGCCAATGCCAAGCGATTGCGTTCGCCTCCAGAGAGTACTTTTACCTTTTTCTCTACCTCATCGCCACGAAAGAGAAAAGCACCGAGGATATCACGTACTTTGGTACGGTTGGAGTCGTTGGCAGCATTGAGCATTGTGTCCAGTAGGGTGAGCTCGCCATCCAAGTAATGCGCTTGATTCTGAGCAAAATAGCCTATTTCCACATTGTGTCCTAAGCGAATGTTTCCTTCGTAGGGTATTTCTCCTATAATCATCTTGGCAAGGGTAGTTTTCCCCTGTCCATTCTGCCCGACAAAGGCTATTTTGGAACCACGCTCCACAAGCAGACTTACATCCTTGAGAATCAGTTTGTCGTCATAACTCTTGCTGACATGGTCTATTTCCAATACTACTTTCCCCGGTTGTTGAGAGAGGGGAAAGCGTACCGACATTACGGCAGTTTCCTGCTCATCCACCTCGATACGTTCTATACGGTCGAGCTTTTTGATAAGCGACTGTGCCATAGAGGCTTTGGAGGCTTTGGCTCGGAACTTGTCGATGAGCTTTTCCGTTTGCTGAATCATCTTTTCTTGGTTCTTCTGAGCGGCAAGCTGTTGGGTAATCATCTCTTTTCTTAGTTCCAAGAAAGCAGAATAAGGCTTAGGATAGTCATAGATACGCCCTGCCACAATCTCAATGGTACGATTGGTGACATTGTCAAGGAACATCTTGTCGTGGGAGATAATCACCACCGCTCCAGGGAAGGACTTGAGAAAGCCCTCAAACCATATAATGGACTCTATGTCGAGGTGGTTGGTAGGCTCATCCAGTAGGAGTATGTCATTTTTTTCCAAGAGGAGCTTGGCCAGCTCTATACGCATGCGCCACCCTCCCGAGAAACTGTCCGTTAGGCGGGAAAAATCCTCCCGAGAGAAGCCCAAACCTGAGAGGATACGTTCGGTATCTCCCTTATAGGTATATCCTCCATGGATCTCGTACTCATGAGTGACATCGTGCAGGCGGATCAGCAAATCATTGTAGCTATCACTTTCATAGTCAGTGCGTTCAGCCATCTCATGGTGGATATGGTCTAATTCTTCTTCTAAGCGCATCAGGGTAGTGAAAGCCTGATAGGCCTCCTCAAGAACAGTACGTCCTGCGACAAAGTCAATATCCTGTTTTAAGTAACCTATTTTTGCATTTTTCTCCAAGGCAATGGTACCTGTATCAGGAGGGAGCTCCCCTGAGAGCATCTTGAGCAAGGTGGATTTTCCTGCACCATTTTTACCGATAATCCCTACACGATCCCCCCCGATGAGCATAAAAGCCACATCCGAGAAAAGTGTTTCCCCTTGGAAAGAAATAGATAAGCCACTGACATTGAGCATGATTGTATATTTGTAAAAGAGTGGGGCAAAGATACAATTTTTAATTGTTAATTGTCAAAGGTCAATTGTTAATTAATTAAGGGAGTAAAGAGGAGAAACGAAAAAAGAGGAATAGATAAGAGAATTTTTACAGGAGACGAAGGATTAATTTTGTATATTTGTCCCCAAAAATAAGGGGATAATACATTCGTTATGACTATAGAATCACACTACAAGGAGCTACTTACCCATATAGAAGACTTGGATTATTCAGATACAAAGGCAGCTCTTGTTTATGCAAGCAAGGAACTATACAAACAGTCCTCAGACCTTTGCTTACTTACGATGATAAATGCCCTTATCAAAGCTCCCGATTTCCTACCAGAAAAGCTCACTGAAATAGTAAATACCTACGTTTATTATGAAGGAACTATTGGCATCTACAGATATATAAAGACCAAACTTCAAGAAAATGAAAGTAATCCCTCTTTCTACTATGCTGACGTATTCGAATACTTATTAGAAGCCTTAGAAGAAAAGTACCAAAAGATGGGAGTAGATCTCAAAAAAATAATAGAAAGCTAACCCTTATTTATCAGAAGTTCATTTCTATATCAATCACTAAAACCAAATACTTAATAAAATGCTATATACCATAGGCACTTCCAACAATTACCCAAGTAGAGCATACGGTGCTTTCCAGTCTGTAAAGGGTTCTATTACTGATTATTTGATGTTCGGAGATCCTGAGCCTATACACTTGAACATTCGGATTGACTTTACCGACTTCGAAGCTATTGCTGCCAAATGGGATTGTATATCTACTGATAAAGTCTATATCTATTTGCTAAACAAAAGGGCGATGGATTTCTTTGAAAAACAGTGTCCAGGGACATTTGAGTGGATTCCTGCAAAGATATATTCTAATAATAGCCTTATAGAAACGGAGCATAAGTTACTACATATCACCCAACATTCTAAAGAAGGCATCTTTTTCTATAACGAGGATAGTCTTCGTAGCATATGGGTAGAGGAAGCTTTTATGAAAAAGTATAAGAAGGAGAAACTCAAAGGTTGGACTTTTTATCCAGAGGAATGTTAATGTCTTATTTCAGTTCTCATGTTGGAGAGGGCTTATAGTTCCTTAATGAATTTTAATTCAAGATAAAAATACTACACCTCAGCTAACCTTAACTCCACAGGGAAAAGATATAGAAGGACTTATCGACAAGGACTATATTTAAGGGAACTGTTTCTCAAAAGTAGATATTAAGCACTACTAACTATAAAAATAAGTTCTAAATTCATTTTTTTTGGGGAAGACTAAAAATAAATTTCTTATTCTTTTTATTCGTATTCTAAATGTGGTTGATAATAGAAAACATGAAATGATATAGATAATAGAATTTAATTTCGTATATTTGCAGTTGGGATTAATAAAAATAAGTAAATTTATGAAACAATACAAAAATTTCAAGCAATTATTAGAGTATTTTGTAGCACACTTAGAGTATTGCGTTACAAACAACAAACACAATAGAGGTTATGATAAATACATCAAACCTTTTGAAGAAAGTGGTAGCTTTAAATGGAGTGGTTTTGGTCGTAAAGAAGAAAAAATACAAAACCAAGTCAAGAATTGAGAAAACTATCAAAATGGTAGAATTACTATAAATATATTAGCTTCTTCTTATACCAATAGAGGTAGTTACCTAAATTGGATACACACTTCAATAAATGTAATTGCTGTTTGGCAAAAGGATGTTAATAGTATTGAATATCTAAGAATTGTAAAAAACTCATATCCTATTACAAATGCAGAAGAAGTTTTGACTGTTAGTGTACAAAAATTAGGACTCTTTGATAACCAAGAACCCAATGACAAGTTGAAACACTTTTTTGATAAATTTAATGAGTTGATTATGGAAGAAAAAGGAAAAGGAAAAGTCTTTCAGTATGTTCAAAAACTAAAAAGCTCTAAAAACATCATTCTTACAGGTGCCCCTGGTACTGGTAAAACTTTTTTAGCTAAAGAAATAGCTAAACAAATGATAGGGGTAGACGATGAAGCTTTAGCAAAAAGCCTTCAGTTTGGCTTTGTACAATTTCATCCTTCTTACGACTATACTGATTTTGTAGAAGGACTTCGCCCTACTAACGACGACAATGGAAATGTTGGTTTTGAATTAAAAGACGGTATTTTCAAAAAGTTTTGTAATAATGCTGTTTATGGTAAAACCTTTGAAGAGTTATACTCCAAATTTATGGAAGATTTGTTAACTCCCATACCACGTAAAACTAAACAAAATAAAGATTTTATCCTAAAATCTAATGGAAAAAATAGCTGTATAGCAATTCCTGAAACAGGAGCTAACACAACTATTTACATCACTAAAGAAATGATAAAAGAGTATCTCTATGATCAAATAGAAAGACGTTATCCTTCTTATTTAGTTCCAATTGCTAAATATTTTCAAGAAAAATATAAGTTTATCCCTGAAAAAACAGAAAACAATAAAAACTACGTTTTTGTAATCGACGAAATCAATAGAGGTGAAATCTCTAAAATTTTTGGAGAGCTATTTTTTAGTATCGACCCTACTTACAGAGGGGTGAAAGGAGCTGTTAAAACTCAATATGCGAATATGCAAGGTGATGATGTGTTTTTCTACGTGCCCGAAAACGTCTATATCATCGGCTGTATGAATGATATCGACCGAAGTGTCGAAAGTTTTGATTTTGCTATGCGCCGCCGCTTCACTTGGATAGAAGTTACTGCCGAAGAAAGCGCTATAAATATGGGACTAACTGAACCAATAACAAAAGCTATGGAAGGACTCAATGAAGCTATTGAGAAAATAGCAGGCTTCAGCACTGCTTATCATATAGGAGGTGCTTATTTCCTTAATACTGAAGGTAAGTGTATTCAAGATGAAGAATTAGAAAATGTATGGGACTATCGCATAGAACCTTTACTAAAGGAATATTTACGTGGTATGCCTAATGAAAAAGACGAGTTAGAAAAATTAAAAAATGCTTTCTTTGGTAATGAGGATAACGGACAATAATTATACGGAAGAAGAGATTAATTCTCAGTATATAGCAGACCTAACTCCTATTGCTAATTATAGTATAACACACTTAGTGAGTGAAAATCCTAATTTGTTAGTTTTTCCGCAGTCTTTAGAAAAATATCTCAACAAACCTATTTTCAATATTGAAGGAGACAAGTTGTATACTAACAACATAATGGGATTTGTAGGGCGTAACACAAGTAAGGTTACTATCACTTCCCGTTTTGCAAAAGATGATAAGAATGATTTCTTTTTGCATTATATGTTGCAAAAAGTATTAGCTACTAACATCTTTAATTTTGAACAGAGCCCTAACAACGAAGAAACTATTTGGGATTTTTGGCTCTACTTATTCCCTTATTGCTTAAAAAAAGCTTATGCACAAGGGCTTTATAAAGCTTACCAACGCAAGCAATATAATGATGCAAATGTAAAAGGAAGTATAGATGTAAAACGTCATCTACTTAAAAACCTACCTTTTGCAGGCAAAATAGCTTATACAACCAAAGAACATAGTTACGATAATCCTTTATCGCAACTCATCCGCCATACTATTGAGTACCTAAGAACACATCCTATAGGTAATGCCTTGCTGAATACAGATTCCGAAATGCGCACTATGGTTAGCCAATTTGTTTTTCACACTCAAAACAGCTATAACAAAAATGCTCGGCATAAAGTGATAATGGCAAACAGCAAACCCTTTGTACATCCTTATTTTACAGAGTATGCTCCTCTGCAAAAAATATGTTTGAACATCCTAACCCACGAAAAACTGACATTCGGCGAAGAAAAAGATAAAATACACGGACTCCTTTTTGACGGTGCTTGGCTGTGGGAAGAATACCTAAACACTTTTTTAAACGAAGGTTTTGAACATCCTGAAAATCTCACAGGTAAAGGGAAAAAATACCTTTTTAAAAATAGCAAACAACCTATCTACCCCGATTTTATCAGCAAAAGTGGCTCTCCAAAACTTGTAGGAGATGCTAAATATATACCTTTAGACAAAGGCTATTCTTTCGGGGAAGATTCAGAAAAAGCTATAAGTATCTATTACAAAACCATTACGTATATGTACCGTTTTGAAACCGATAGAGGTTTTCTACTTTATCCTTGTAGCAAAAAAGACAGTAACGAACCTTTTTTTTCTGAAGAACTCTATATAGACGGGAATGCAGAAAATAGAATTTTAGAAAAAATAGGATTGCATATTCCTCAAGAAACTGAGAGCTTCCAAGAATTCACAAAGAGAATAGGTAATAATGAACAAGCCCTAAAAGAACACCTTTCCAAAAATCATTAACTCAAGAGAAGTGTATATTTACAAAATAAATTCATAGGAGAGAAAGGCTGTCTGAAAAGTCCTATTTTTTGAAGAGCGAATGGTATTACATAATCCGTTTATTTTTAGACTTTTTTTTACCTTAAAATATAAAAACTGTTTTTTCAATAGAATAAATTTTAAAAACAGTGTTTTTATACTTTTCGGGCAGCCTCATTTATTGCATCTTATAAGATCTTTACAGTTCTCTCACTACTGATTCTTTTCTCTTTTTGGGAGTGATAGAGGGTTGGTTTTTGTCTTCTGGATCATGATAACCAATGGCAACAGCAAAGAGAGTTTGATAGCCGTTCTTAGGGAGATGTTGGTCATATTCTTTAGGTAAGATTCCTTCCATAGAGGTTGAGTCCACTCCCATAGCAGCACATCCGGCAAGGAAATACCCTAAGGCTACATATACTTGGTGCCCCATCCAAGCCTTGACATGTGCTTCGCCCTGAGGTTTGATATATTGTTGATAGAAAGTCCGTCCTCCTTCCGAGATATAAGAAGGGCTTCCTCTTCAAAACGTTCTACACTCTCCAATACCCTGAAGATAACAATATGGCTGGCTTGTTTTACTCGCTCTTCATTCATTAGGGAGAGAGGTGCAAAAACTTCATCTTTACGCTTATCTCCTACCAAGATAAATTCCCATGGTTGGCTGTTGATAGAAGAGGGTGCTAGGCGAAGAATCTCATTTAATTGTTCAAGAGTTTCCTTCGAAAGTGTTTTTCCGTTATAAATTTTGGTAGTATAGCGGTTCTGAGCTAATGATAAGAAATCCATAATCTTATTTTTT
>ERZ772979.1019-NODE-1019-length-17258-cov-14.732663_pt1 | contig 17258 bp, 16 predicted proteins | sample MGYA00511130_ERZ772979 | MGnify/ENA primary metagenome ERZ772979 (study PRJEB29015, sample SAMEA2738103) | human oral metagenome | biome: human oral; feature: human-associated habitat; material: saliva | place: China | collected 2186 ... | reverse complement strand
CATTTATATATAAATATAAGTTAGTAATTTATATAAATAAACTAAGATACTAAATTATATAAAATAGTGTTTACAGTAAATAAATAATTTAGTATAATATATAAATATAAAGAACTAAAAACGGCGCATGAAAGGACAGGTGAAAAAATGCGTATTATCACGATTGCGAACCAGAAAGGCGGCGTTGCCAAAACAACGACCGCGCTAAACATGGCAAGCGGGCTGAAAAGAGAGGGGAAAAGCGTCCTCATCATCGACATGGACGCGCAAGGCGACCTCACCGACAGCGCAGGAGCGAAAGCCCGCGCAGACCTCACACTTTCCGACGTTATCCAGCAGGACGGGAGCGGCGCAGATGTGAAGAAAACCATCGTACCGACGAGAAGCGGGCTTGACCTCATTCCCTCGACGCTGGAACTTGCCGCGCTGGAACAGAAAAGCTATACGCTTTCCCTTGCGCGTCTGCCCTATGATTACATCGTCATAGACTGCCCGCCGAACATGGGAGGAAACACCCTCGCGGCGTTGCGTTCGTGCGATGAACTCATCATACCGACGACCGCCGATTATTATGCCTATAAATCCGTGCTGGGAATATCAAAATCTGTGGAATACTTGCAGGAGGAGGAACACGCGAAAATCAAAATAGCGGGCATACTGATAACGCGCCACAATGCGCGAACAGTCATAAGCCGCCAGCTTTTGGAGGATTTGAAAAACCTATCGACAAATATAGGCACTAAATTATATAATACAATCATTCGGGAAAGCGTCGCCGTGAAAGAAAGCCAGCTTGCCCGAGAGGATATTTTCACCTATGACGGCACGGCAAACGCCGCCGCAGATTATTCCGCTTTCGTGCGGGAATACCTCGCCAGCGCAAGCGGCAGAAAATAGGAGGAATGAGAATGCCAAAGAAGAAAATACAATCAGCGGCACAAGCGACCGCAGAAGCGACCGCGCCGCCGCCGATGTCGGAGCAGGAACTTATAGAGAAGCTGGAAGCGGAAGGACAGACGAGATTAGATGTCAAGCCGCAGGGGAATCCAGCGGCAGAAGCGACAGCGAAAAAGCCGCCGCAAAAGAAGCCGAGAGCCGCGAAGAAGCCGACGAGGGCGACCAAGAAAGCGACCGAGGAAAAGAAGGAAGCCCCTGCACCAGAGAAGAAGCCGCCAGAGCCGAAAAAGGAAGCCCCTGCACCGCAGGAGAAACAGCCAGAAGAAGCGACCGAGAAGCAGGAAGCAAAGGCGCAGGAAGTAACGGAAGAACCTGCACAGCAGGAACAGCCCGCGCAGGAGGAAAAAGCGGAGGAAGTTGCGATCGTTCGACCGTCTAAAATGGGACAGCCGAGGAAGTACGACGAGCAGACAAAGCACGTTTCCTTTTCCCTGCCCGTATCGGTCATAGAAAACCTAAAGATTATCAGTCACCTAAAAGGGACGAATCAAACGCAATTCATTCTTTCTCTTATTCAAAGCGAAATGGAGAAAGAGAAAGATAGAATTGAAGCCTACAAGAAGTTAATCCGATAACACATAGAGGAGGATAAATAACATGGAATACACGAACGAGAACCAGCAGACGCAGGAGAACGCGCCGCAGGAAATGAAGGAAGAAAAAAGCACTGCTTCACGTGAAACCGCGAAGGACGTTATCGCGCGTCTTTCCAAAAAGAAGAAGGCGGAGCGCACAGCGGAAGAAGAAATAGAACTGCTGGAAGCGAAGAAGAAAGTACACGCCGCCGCCGAGAGCGCGAAGATCGCGAAGCTAAAGAAGAAGCTGGAGGACGCGAAGCGCACGGCGATAATTAAGAACCTCGACGCGAATAACATCACGACGGAGAACGAAATAAAGGCGGTTCTCTCCATGCGGAATATCCTGCATGAAAGCAACATCACAACACCGCAGGTATTACGGCAGGTGATTGAAGCGGCGAAGCAAGCAAGACCCGACCTTTTCAGCGGGAGCGGCAACAACTAAGGCGAACGATAGAGAGCATGGGGACGGCGCGAGCGTCGTTCCCACTATTTCACGGCTTATTATTTTCCACACCATCGCATTTAGCAAAATGCCGCTCACGCGAATAATGGCGGTACTCTAAGCGAACACCACAATGACATTCAAGCACGACAGTCAAAACGATGAAAACCCTTATAAAAAGGCAATTTCATAGACCACCAAAGGAGATAGCAAAAATGGGACAGATTTCTATTAGGCTAGACGATAAAATCGAAGTACAATTAAAGGAAAAAGCGCGGGCGCGGCGAATGACTTTAGCGGAGTATTGCAGAATGATACTTACAAGCGACGAATCCGAGAAAGAAGAACAGCTTTCGCGCGTGACAATCGAAGCGGAAATAGAGAAGCTGGGAGAAGCACAAAATCAATTTTCAGAAGTACAAGTTAAGCTATTGAAAAAGTATATGTATGATTCCAAGTTTATGATGAGTCTATTCTATCATTTCATGATAGCGGCGGCGAATGAAGAAACGGCGCGTGAAGCATGGAAACAGGCAGAAGCAGATATGAAAAAATATATGGAAAAATTAAAGGAGTGAATTGCTATGATGTCGTGTAACAGTGTCACCGCAGGACAGGCGGGAACGTATTTTGAACACGGCAAAGACTACTATACAAACAATATGACAAACTATGACCGATGGCACGGAAGCCTTGCCGAAAGTCGCGGGCTTTCGGGCGAATGTTCAAAGGAGCAATTCGACGAGATTTTAGAGCATATTCAAGAGAACGGGCGAACAAAACGCGCAGGGCTTGACTGCACATTTTCCGCGCCTAAATCCGTGTCGCTTGCGATGGCGAAAGACGAGCAGACGCGAGAAGATATGATAAAGGCACATCAAGCCGCCGTTGCGAAGATCGCTGAGAAAATCGAAGTCGAATATCTACGGACGCGAAGCGAAGGACAGACGATATTTTCACGGAATATGATAGCCGCCGAGTTCCTTCATACGATGGCGCGACCGACCAAAGAAAACGGTATGATTCCAGACCTTGACTTACATTCTCACCTTGTTATCTTAAATGACACATTCGCAGACGGGAAAAGCCTGTCATGCGACTATGGGAAAATAACGAAAGAGAGAATGATAAAACAGCTAGGGCTTGAATATCGTCAAGCGATGGCGCAGGAGCTACAAGCGAAAGGATATGAGCTTGAAATCACGGATAGCCGAAATGGATTCTACGAACTGAAAGGATTCGACCGAGAAACCATTTTAGAATACTCGTCGCGCCGTCGTGAAATGCTGGAACTTGCCGAAGAACACGGCATAAAGGATATGCAAAAGGCGAATCAATTCAGCCGCGAGAAGAAGGAAGTCGGCAAAGCGAATTTTGAGGAGGTATGTCAAGAAACAAAGAAATCCTTGTATGAATCGGGCAGAGTGAACATAGAGCGGAAGGAGAGCGCAGAAGATGGACGACAAAAGCCTAATGAAAATAGTAGAGAGCGAAGCGGGGAAAGAGATATTATTTCCAGCCGAGGACAATCCGACATTACAAGTTTTGAGCGCATTGAACGGAGCGGAGAGCTTGCGATCTTTGCGGACAGACCTAGCTTGCAGGAGTTGCCCGAGTTCCATGTGGATAGCACGAGCACCAGACGGGATAATTTGCTACTGCCCGAAGGTCGCGTCAGTCGTTTGGCAAAGCTCCAATCCGAAAAAGTGCGAAGTCATTATATGCTCAGGGAGGCGACAAGAGAACGACTAGAGCAAATCGACAAGACGACGAGCGAAACCATAAAGAAACTAAGTGCGGAAAAGTATGCGTTTTCCCTGCCAGAAGCGCGGGCGCGTATCATGTCGGCGGGCGTGCTGGAAGGTATCACGGAGCACGAAGCAAAAGCGGCAATAGAACGCGCGGGGCTTGTCAATTTAGGACGCATGGAGCGCGGCGGGAAAGATGTATATTTGACGACGGAAACGAACATCGAAAAAGAGCGGGCGAACATCGAACGAATGAAGGCAGGGAAAGGAGAAATCAAGAGCCATATCCTCACGATGGACGAGAGCCGCGCCGCGCTGGAACGCGCCGAAGGAAGGGCGCGGGCGCAGGGGCTTGAATCGGCGGCGTTCAGTATCGCAGACGGGAGCGGCGAACAGGCGGCGGCAGTTCATCACGTTCTCACCTGCCAAGATAAATACGTCGCTGTGGACGGGCTTGCAGGGACGGGCAAAACCACCATGATGGAGCGTATGAAGTGGATCGCCGACGAGCAGGGCATAGAGATAAAGGGCGTTTGCTTCACGGGCAAGGCGGCGGACGGACTGCAAGCCGAAAGCGGTATAGAATCCCAGACCATACACGCTTTCTTGAACAAGCTGGAAGGGCGCGGCGGCGCAGACGCGCCGCAGGGCGAAATAAAGCAGGAATGGAACTTTGAGAACGTCCAAAAGGCAAGCGGGCGCGAGATATGGGCAGTCGATGAGGCGGGGCTTGTGGATATGAACCTTATGAACGAACTGCAAAAGGCGGCAGAAGCCCGAGGCGCACAGGTGCTATTATTGGGCGACCCCGACCAGCTACCGCCTGTTGGCGCAGGTGAACCCTTGCGCCAGATGGAGAAAGAAGGAATGGCGACCGCACACCTTACGGACATTCGGCGGCAGAAGGACACGGAGCTATTACGCGCCGTGCGCGAATCCGTCAAGGGCGACCACCTTATCACCTATGAAAAGCTCGACAAAGCGGGCAATTATCGCGAAGTCGTGAGCAAGACAGAGCGTCACGGACAAATTCGGCAGGAGATGACCGCCGCGCCGATCGGCGAGTATCGAAAGAACTTGTTGCTTGTATCGACCAACGCCGACCGCAACGCATACAACAAGGAAATACGCGCCGAATATGTGAAGCGCGGCGAATTGGAGGAGGGGAAAAAATACGCCGTCACCGTGCGCGACGGCGACAAAGAGCGCACCGAAAGCCGCAACTTTGCCAAAGGCGACCGCATTATCTTCACCGCCAACGACAACAAGATAGGCGCGAAGAATGGGACGATGGCGCAGATAGAGCGAATCGACGGCGACCGAATCACGGCGACCACGGACGCAGGAAAGCGGATAGAGTGGGACATGAGCAAATATAACAGCGTAGACCATAGCTATGCTGTGACGAACTACAAGGCGCAGGGAATGACCGTTGATAAAGTCGTCGTAGACATGAACACCAAAGGGACGGCACAAAGCAGAAATGCGCTTTATGTGGACATCAGCCGCGCACGTCGTGAAGCCGTTGTATATACGGACAATAAAGCGAAGCTGGAACGGCAAACGAGGCATTTCGCGCACAAAGTCACCAGCAAGGACTTTTCCCGCCGCATTGAAACCATGCGGGCACAAGGAGGAGTGAAGAACAACGACCGCTATCACGCGCCAGACGTTGACCGCCGCGCCGCGCTGGAAAAAGCCTTGAAGCAGATAAAGGAGCACACTTTAGAGCGTCCTGCCTCTATCGTCGCCAAGGAGAAAGCCGCAGAAGAACGCGCCAAACAGGCGGCGGCGGAACAGGCGAAAGCCGCAGCCAAAACCAAAGCCGCGCCGCAGCCGTCGCAGGAAGCCGAGATAGAAACGGTATATAGCAGATAACAGGAGGTAAAAATCATGGGATTTCTGGACGAGAGCAAGAAAAGCAACGAGGAAGCAAAGCAGAGCTACGAAGAAATGAAGGGGGTTTATGAAGCCTTGCGGCAGGACGTGAACCGCTTGACCGCCGCCGTTGATAAAGTCGCCGCTCCATCGTTCAAGCGGACGATAGAGAGCCGCGACCGTGACCTTTTGGAGGACGTAACGAGGCAAATGCGGGACATCAGCGAGGAGCTAGAGAGAAGCACGGCGGGCTTGAACATCGTCAACCGCGAAAATAACAGGCTTGTCTATATTGTCTTTGCCGTGTTTGTTGTTGTTGGTCTGTTTTGCTTTTACAATATGTACCAAATGCGGCAGGAGGTCAAAGCGACAAACGAGAAGTACGACCTTATCACCTCGATTCTTTCGGGGGATTCGCATTATTGGTTTAACGGCGAAAACTATACCATCGGCAGAGAATCGCCGACGGGCGAATATTTCCAGAAAGTCTATAACGACTATCAAGAAAAGAAACAACAACAGCAACAGCAGAAGCAAAACTAGATAATAACTGGATATAGCCCGAACGGGCGCACAGAAAAAGCCGTGATTTTCCGTCACGGCTTTTCTTTTGGCTAGGGATTTTATCTTTTCTGAAACCACGCAAAAAAGCCGTTTTCGCGTTCAGACGGTCGCGCATCCGCTCCCGATCTGGACGAGAAAGAGGCAAAAAGAGATATTCCCCTGCGGGGGGCAACCTGCCACAGCGGGCGACGAACCTGCCTAAAGGCAGAACCCTCGCCCTACAGCCGCGGCAGGTCTAAAAAATAGATATGCACTTTCGGCTTGTTTACTATGGTAAACGGTGCTATAATAGACATCTGGAAGGGTTTTCTATCAAAGGAGGAAAGAAATTATGGCACTTATGAAAGGCGGCAACACCGCACCAGAGCAAATGCAGGATACGGCATACACGCCAGAACAGCAGAGAGAAATCAAGCTGGGTATGATTATGCTGAAAGCCCGTCGGGTATGGCGTATTTTCTGCCTCGTCATGTGCGGTATCGGCTTGTTGTTCTCCGTGTTCAACACTATCGCCTACGGGCAGAGCTTTATCGGCGGTATTCTGAGCGTGATTATCGGCTGGGCGCTTCTCTATGTGTTTGTCCTTTATGTTTTCCTCTATTTGCTTGCGGGGAGAACGATTCAATTCATTCTTTTTGTGCGTGACCTTGTGGGAGGGAATAAAGACACGCGCCTATAATGCGGTACGCGCCGCCTATCCGCGAGGTTAGGCGGCTTTTTTCTACACTGAGGAGGAAAGCGACAATGGGCTTTTTCGATTCCATCAAAAGCATTATCAATCTTGACTTGAACGCCCCGAAAAAGGAGGAGGAAATTCAAAACACCGAACGCCCCGAAGGGTTCGCCCTCGGCATCGGGACGAGCACGGGCGAACTTCACCAGCGCGGACACGCCGCAGGACTATGGGCGAATCAGTATATTTGGCTTGTCAATGACGACGCTTGCCAGAATATCGCCGTTTTCGGCGGTATCGGCGCGGGCAAGACGACGCGCGTTATCAACCCGATCTTATTTCAGTGCCTTGCCTATTCCGACGTTGGAGGGCTGATATTCGACATCAAGGGCGACTTTGTGGAGAGCGTTCAGAGCTTTGCAGAATGGCACGGGCGCGAGGTTCACAAAATCGGCGTAGGAGCCGACAGCGCAGGGACGAATCTCTTAAAGGGACTTACGCCAGAACAGGCGGCGGGCTTCCTGCAATCGACATTTTACCTCACAGGCGGCGCGACAAACGATAGCTTTTGGATTCAGTCGGCGACCGCGCTTATTCAGAACACTTTAGGCTTGCTGGAAGCCCTCGGCGACAAATACTATAACCTTGAAAAGCTGTATCAGTATATCTTTTTTGAAGATGTACGCAAGGCAATAGACATCATGCTTGACGATGTGAAACTGCCAGAGGGGACGCTTGCGGCGCGGAATCTTGCGAACTACAAGGGATATTATCAAAACGTGTTCATGAGCATGGATATAAAAATGCGTGAATCCATCAAAGGGACGCTTTCGACCGTTCTATCCCCCTTCCAGAATCCCGAACTTATCGACGCTTTCAGCGGGACAGATGGGGACTATGACCTTGCGCGGATTCTTTCGGGCGACATCGTATTAGTAGACCTGCCGCTTGCGAAATGGGCGACGGCTGGGAAAGTCGTCTATACGATGATAAAGCTACGCTTCTTCAACCTCCTGCAGGCGCGGCAGGTGGATAAATCCATGCCGCAGAACTATGTTTTTTTCATGTGCGACGAGTATCAAAACATCATCAGCGCAAGCAATCAAGGGCTTTCTGACCTCTCCTTTTGGGATAAATCCCGATCGGCGCATTGTGTCGGTATCATCTCAACGCAGAGTATCAGCGCGTTCAAGGCGGCAATCGGAAACCCGCAGTTATCCGACACGGTACTTGCGAACTTTCGGCAGAAGATATTCTTCAAAACTGAGGACATGGAAACCTTGCGCTATATCAATAGCCTTGCGGGGCGCGTGGAAGTCGCACGGCAGAGCTACAACTATTCCAGCGGCGAGAGCCAGCAGAACACCGACTTTTTCAAGGCAAACCGCACCAGCAACACAAGCATAAATACGCAGATCGTTGAGCGGCAACTTGTAGACGCGAATCTCGTGCGGCAACTGACAGGAAACCTTGCGCTTGCGTTCCTCAACGTCGAGGGCGAGAGCGCGGACGATGTTCTTGTTATGTCGCCCCTCTACCCGAATAACCTTGAACAGCAGTTAGAGGGATAGAGGGCGCATACATGACGAAAATCACCATGAGCATACGGACAGAGCCAGAACTAAAGGCAAAGCTGGAACACATCACAAAAGGTTCTGGAATGAGCCTTTCCGACGCTATCAAATTGGCGTTATTCCGTTATGTGGACGACTACGAGAAGGAGCGCGGGCGAATCCCGCAGGAAGAAATCGACCGCCGCGCCGCCGAGCTTTTGAAGAAGTCTGAGAAAAGGAGGAAATAGCACATGGGCTTTCTGAAAAAATTCCAAGACGCAGGGAAGGAAGCGACCGTCAAAGCGTTCACGCTGGGCGAGGAAGCGGACGCGCTGGGGCGCAAGGCGGCAAAGCTGGAACAGAAGAAGGACAAGACCAAGGAGGAGAGCGAACAAGTCAAGGAGCTACGAAAGCAAGCCGAGCGCGTGAGGCAACAGCAGGAACAGGCGAAAGCCCTATCTCGTAATATGGGACTGGGCGAGAAGATATTGCGGTGCTACTTCACCTATAAGATGGCGTCGCTTGCCTGTCATACGCTTGTAGGGCTTGCGGGAGGATATGAGCGCAACGAGGCAATCGGACGCGCTGTAACAAGCAGTATCGACCGCGCGACCGACCGATTGACGGACAATATCATCGACCGCACCAACAGCGAGGAGGGCGAGGAGCGCGACATAAACGAACGCCGCGCCCAAATGATAGAGCAAACCCTTGAATCCTTCCAGCACATGAGCGACCAAGCCGCAGAACAGGGACTAACCGAGCCAGACGCGCCCTTATTGCCCGAGGCAGACCGCGCACGGATTCAAGAACTTGCCGACATCAGCCGCGACACGGAAAACCCGCAACAGGCAGAGCTATACGCCAGCAAGGCGCAGGAGCTAGGGCTTGACTACGACGAAGCATTAACGGCGTTTCGGCAGGACATGGACGCGCCCGACATCGAGCGCGTCCGCGAAACCGAACGGACGCAGGAGCGGACAGAGGAAGCCGATAAGGAAAAAGAAACCGCCTCTTACGAGCTGGAAATGTGAAATTTTCCGCCGTAACTTTCATTTTTCGCCCCGCTTGCGTGCCGATCGGCGCGGATGCGCGACCAACGAACGCAAAAAAGCCGTGATTTTTTCATCACGGCTTTTTCTGTGCGCTCCTCCGAGGCGGCGCAAAATCGGCGAAAATGCCTATACTTTCCTATGCGCCGTCGAAAATGGAGGGCTTAGAGGCGATTCTAGGCGGTCAAAATTTTCCGCAGCGGGCATTTTCCCACCGATTTTAGCCCCGCTTCCCTGCCTTGACATCTTCCAGCGTCAAGCCTAATTGCTCCATACGGCGCATGACGTGCGGCGAGGACGCACCGCCCCGACGCAAAAGCCGCACCTCAATATCACTGAGCGGCGCAAGCCCGCGCGGTTCTTCCTCCGACATCGGCGGCGCGTCCTCCGTGTCGTCGTCGAATACGGCGTTAAGGACACGTTCGCGCACTTCGGCGCGGCGGCGGGCTTTTTCTTTCTCGTGCTCCTGCTCCGCCTTTTTGACTTCCTGCCGTTCGCGCTCCTTGCCCGCCTCGTCCCTCTCAATGCAGGACATCAGCCAGCCGCCTAGATTCTTCTTTCCGTCGCGGTACTTGTACGCATAGCGGATATTTGCGTCGAGATATTCCAGCGGATATTTCTGCACCAGCTTCAGCGCGGCTTTCTCCGTGATGTTCCAACGGTCGGGATTCATCAGACGGGCGAGAATATCCCGCTTGTCGGTCGTCGGGACATCATCGAGCGCGGCGACCTCCTCCGGCGGGACTGCCGCCCCGTCGTCGTCGTGCTTGCGCTCCATGTAGAAGGTGAACCCTGCAATCTTGCGCCCTTCTTTGTATGCGTCATACCATACATGATAAATCGTCTTTTCGTTGATTTCTCTGATTGGCGTATCAAGGACGCGAACACGGAAATTATCTAATCGCCCTTCGTATAGACCTTCTGGGACGTTGAGAAGAAAGCGTATTTCGGACAGCGTAAACTTGCGGTATATGAACGGCTTCCCCTTCTTCAAATAGCCCTGATATTCAAGCAGTAGCTCCATAATGCGCCAGCCGTATTCCGACGAAAGCGGGAAAACGTGCTTGAGTGCATATCTTGTATATGACTGATTCAGAATATCCAAGATATAGGGCTTCATTTCATCATCGAACTTTATCAATAGCCCCTTTTGGGGGAAGTAATCCATTTTCGCGTAGATATGGCGCAGACCAAAGCCGCCGCCGTCAAAAGCCAGCTCTATAAATCCGTTGTATGCGCTCTTTATGTGCCGCTTTAGATTGGTAATGCTTGCAGTCTTTCCCGAAAACAGGCGTTCAAGCTGGGACGGTGAAACCCATATATCATGAAATTCTACGTCGTGGATATTCCCATCGGTGGAAATGTTCGGCTTAATGCCCTGCAAGCCGAGCAAGAACAGCCGCATTTCAGAAAGATTCATGTGTTTGCGTGCTTCAATCAGCGGATTCGCCTGCACGACTTCCTTTTCCAAGATACTGACTTCGTTCATTTCGTTCACCTCTCAAAAATAGATTATACATATTTCCCTACATTGTGTCAAATGCGCGTAGGGAAATTACCCACGCGATGATAAAATAGGTGGGGAAATCGAGGCAAAAATAACTAGCTATATTATATAACCCCTTGAAAATAAAGGCGTTATATAATATCCCTACGCAAGAAAAAAATCCGTAGGGATAAAAGCAAAAATCCGTAGGGATAAAAGCAAAAATCCGTAGGGATAAGGCAAAAATCCGTAGGGATAAGGCAAAAATCCGTAGGGAAATAAAACCGCGAAAAATGCCAATGCGACCAGTATTTTCAAGGCTTCGTCGCCTGTGGATAACTTTGCCACAAAACATATAAAAAACTTGTAAAAAATAACAACAACATTTTCGCGCGTGCGCGCGGAGCTGAAAAACCGAACATACGCGCTATTTCTTGTTGTTGTTGTCGTGCCAGTTTACGGCGGGACGGTGGAGAAGGGGACGGCGTTCCACTCAAAAGGCACTTTTGCGGCTGATTCTAGCGGCTTTCGCGGCGTTCGGCAGAGATTGAAAGCTGAGAAAGGGGAAATGACCGCCTAGAAGCCCCTATAAGCCCTCTAATTTCATCGACGCATATAAAGATATAGGCAGACGGTCTAAACGCGCTCTACGGGGCGCACAGGAAGCGAGATGGGCAAGTGTGAAGAAAAGAAAACCCCGATGAAACCGAAAAGCGACGAAAAAGGCAAGTACAGCGGTATCTTTGTTGAAATTGAACAACTGAAAGACAAGAAAACTGGTGAACCTTTGATTCACAAAGAAGGCAAATACAGAGGTCATCCAGTTAAGAAGACACGAAGCCATCTATTTTTCAAAGGCAATAAAGAGCTTTACGATAAGATAGACCGCACTGATAACTTTATTATTACAAATGGTATCTCTTACGTCGGCAAACGTCGTTACCAGGATAACGTTGCGAAAATGTATGCAATGGCTATTGAGATTGACGGTATCAAAGGTTTAGACGGCGTTCGGCAACTTATCCATACTTGGCACAGACCAGTTACGGAAATGGACGGAAAGAAATACTACAACTCCTATCCTCAAAAAGGTAAAAAAAATATATTGATAATATAAGCCCCCTAATAGGGGCTAGGGGGTGTAGACGTGGCAGAGAAAAAGGCAAAGAATAAGCCAATGACAGATAAGCAGTCCTATCGTGTGAAGAACGAGTATCTTGCAGAGAACTACAGCGAAGTAACGCCGATGGAGTTTTATCGCGAGATGTTTCCGCTTGGTAGTTTTGAGCGACGCGGGCATCTCGAAGATGCTAAGGCGAACGGGATTCTGACCGTCATAGAGGGTGATAAGGCGCGGAACTATGTCGTGTTTGATGACCTGAGGGAGATTGTTGGCCAGAAAGGTGCGGAGTTCGCCATCATGTCGCCGATCGGCTACTCGGGGCGTAACCGTACGGCGAAAAATGCGCGGTGGTTGTATGGCATTGCGATTGATCTGGACGGTGTGGAGTACCAGAATCTGAGGGATTTGTTCTTTCAAGCAAAGAACGGTTTTTTCCCACAACCGACCTATACCGTGAACAGCGGACATGGATTGCATCTGTATTACCTGTTTGAGCGGCCAGTGCCATTGTACCCGCATTTACACGACAAGCTGAGATCGTTCAAATATGCGTTGACAGATCTCGTCTGGAATCGGTATACGAGCACCTACACAGAGCGTGAACAGGTGCAGTATCAGGGGATATTTCAAGGCTTTCGGGTTGTTGGTACACAGTCGAAACTCGGCAAGCGGTATCCTGTGAAAGTCTTTCGGACGGGCGAGAAAACGACCGTAGAGCAACTAAATAGCTATCTGGCAGAGGACAAGAGAATGACGGGGTTCCACTATCAGAGCGACTTGACGCTTTCACAAGCGAAAGAGAAATATCCTGAGTGGTACGAGCGTCGCATTGAGCGCGGAGAAGGACGCGGGCGATGGCACGTAAACAGAGCACTCTATGACTGGTGGATTAAGAAAATTGAGGAATCTGCAAGCCCCGGGCACCGATATCATTGTTTGTCAGTATTGGCTGCGTATGCAGTCAAATGTGATGTTGCAGAAGATGAGCTGTTGTCCGATGCCATGCGATTGTTGCCGATACTGGATGCACGGAGCGACGACGACCATAACCGCCTTACTCGTCGTGATGTACTGGATGCGATGCATCTGTATCAAGAGAGCTACGTCAACTTTTCTCGCTCGGAAGCTGAGCGAGTTTCTGGAATTTCTATGCCGCCGAATAAGAGGAACGGGCGTAAGCAGGAAGTGCATTTGAGGGGAGCACGAGCAATTCAGCAAATCAACGATGAAGCTGATGGAACGAATTGGCGAGAAGGGAATGGGCGTCCCTCGGCGTATGAGAAGGTCAAGGCATGGCGCATCGCGAACTCGATGGGACGAAAAGCGGACTGTATCCGTGATACGGGTCTTTCCAAGCCGACTGTCTACAAGTGGTGGGATTGGGAAGCCGTAGAAGCACAACGACTCAAGGAAGAAGGAGAGGGGTATCTTTGGACGGAGAGCGAGATTATGGCGAATCCCGGCTTTGTGGAAGAGTGTTGTCGGCGCGGGATTCGTTTGAATGTCGTCTCGGATGATGAGTACGAAGTATTGATGATGGAGCGGTATCTTCAGGAAAAGCCGTGGAAGAAACGTAAATCATAAGAGGAAATTTAGCCCAGTATTTGTGTAAATAAGAATTGACAAAAATATACGAAATTGATATAGTGATATTGTCAAAAATAAAATACACAAAAACTGGAGGTGAGCGTGATGAAAATTGAGCGTCGTATCGTTGATTATTCCACATTCGCAGCATCGATTAACAAGAGTAAACGCAGTAGACTTGTTGGGCTTGTGCATGAGATGAAACTGCACGAACGCGTCGCAGACCACATGATACAAGTCATGCCGCTCTCTGGCTGGTGTGAGTATGAGAACCCTGCAAAAGACAGACGGCGTGACAGCGGGGAAATCCGAGCGCTGATTAAGATTCAAGACGTTGTCGTTTACGTCGTTGACAAAATTGCGGACGGCAAGGAAGAACTGCGTCATGACTACTTTGACGATGCAATGATTGCATTCGTCGGCGTGGATCGCAAGCAACCCACGCCGTCTACGATTACCAAAAAAGACGGAACGCCGTTCCTTGGATTCCGTGGCGGGCGCAAAAAAAAGGAGTTGACCGCCGACGAAAAGACGCAAATTCTAGCCATGCGAAAGCAGGGGAAAAACGTCAATATCATCGCGCGGGAACTCCACATCAGTAACCGCATAATATCGGATTTTGTCAAAAAGAAATAAAGCAAATAATCATGTGTCGTGCTCCGTTTTGGGCGCGACTTTTTTCTCTTTCTCCTGTCCTTGCTCTGCGATTAATTCCTGCTCCAAGCGTTCAAGACCGAAGGTGGACAGGTTCTCGAGTAGATACTCCTCGAAACGTTTGAGTCGTTGTTTTGGCATCACACGAAAAACAGCAACAGCCTGTTCTGACAGCCTGCTCTCGACAATAGCGCCTAACTCAATCAGCCGCTTTGTCCTCGCCTTTCGCTCCCTCTCCTTCTCTTTTGCCCTGTTTTGCTTCACACGGTTTTGCAATCGGGCAATCGTTTGTAGGTCTCGCTCAATCTGCTCCTTGCGAGATAATCCGCCATTCTTATCCATGTCGTATAACCTCCCTACGTCGCTACTCTTTAGCTCAGAATAGCATGATTGACTATACCCGTCAACCGTGCTACTCTTTCCTAAAGAGTTCCCTTTGATTTATCAAAGGGCGCACTTACACGCAACCTAAAGATTGCATTTCTGTGCGCTCTCCGAGGGAGAACGAGTAAGCGAGGTGGCAATATGGCAATATATCATTGCTCTATATCTAACGTCAGCAGAGCCAAAGGCTCTACTTCGTGTGCCACACTCGCTTACATCAGCGGCGAAGGAATACATGATTCCCGTACTGGAATCACATATTCCTACAGTCGCCGCGAGAGGGTTCTGGAAGTCGGAACAATCCTTCCGACTTCCGCACCCTCGGGGTACGCCGATGCAGAAACATTGTGGAACGCCGTCGAGAATTACGAGACAGCAGACAACGCAAGGACGGCGAAAAAAATACAAGTTGCACTTCCGAGAGAGCTGGAACTATCCGAGCAAAAAACTGTCGTAGAAGAATATATACGCCAAAATCTTGCACAGGAGGGCTACTGTGCAACATACGCTATCCACGATGGAGGAACGCGGGGGAATCCACACGCCCACATCCTCGTTAGTAATCGCACGATTGACCGCAAAGGGAGCTGGGGCGTAAAGAGAAAAATGGCATACGCACTTGATGAACGAGGAAACCGCATCCCGCTATTGAACGAGGACGGGACGCAGAGAACAGATGGCAACGGACGCCGACAATGGAAACGTGTCACGGTTGAGCAAAACAAGCTGGACAGCAAGGATTTTCTGCTCCGCCTACGTAAAGCATGGGCAGACGTTGTAAATCGCTATCTCAGTCCATACGAGCAGATCGACCACCGTAGCAACGTTGCGCGGGGCATCGTAGACACGCCGACGATACACGAGGGGTATTCTGCTAGGGCTATCGAGGAGAGGGGAGGAATTGCGGAACGGTGCGAAATCAATCGGGCAATCAGGAGAGAGAACGCGAATCGCAGGCAAGCGCAGGAGGAAATCTCCGAGCGGCAAGCAAACGTAGACCGAATGAAGGAGGAGGAACGCGAAGATGACCGCATAGAAAACGAACTGACACAAGCAAGGGAACTCGACCAAGAGAGGGGAGAAAGAATCAATGAGCAACTCCAACGACTGCTCCAACGAAGAGCAAATGCTGTTGCTGCTGACCGACTTGCAGACGGAGAACGAGAGCCTACGGGCGAAGATACAGCCGATAGAACCTCTGATAGCAACGATAAAACAGCAAGAGAAATCGCTGACCGAGCTATCCGCATACAACAAGTCCTTGACCGAAGAGAACGAGAAGCTGCTGAAGCTCTCAGAAAGCGAGAAGAAGCTGAGCGAAGAAAACAGCAGCTTGAAGCGGAGCGAAAGCGCGCTGAAGAACGAGCTGCGGCAGAAAGAGCAAGAGAACGACGCACTCATGAAGCAGACAGAGGATTTAGCCGCTAGAATCGCGCGGCTGAATCAGGCAATGCCGACGCAAGAAGACATAAAAGCGCTATCAAAAGCGATGAGAGGGGCGGAACGTTCGGCAGACAACATGAATATGCTGCATATCGTAAATACGTCTGTAATCGCCGTATTTGCCGTTCTCGTCGTTTTTACCGGCTGGCAGGTATATAAAATTAGGCAAGAGGTGAAAAACGCGTCTGAGGGCATACAGAGCGTCTATAACGCGGTGTACAATACGGAGGGATGGTCTGTCTTTGATGGCACTATCATGAACGAGGAAGAATGGAAAAAGAGGAATCCAGAAGCGTATCAACGGTATTTGCAGGAAAAGGAGCAGAGAGAGCAAGGCTTGAAATAGGCATTTTTGCGGGAGTCGGTCGCCGATCGGCGAGCACTTGAAAAAAAACATGGATGTGCTATACTGCGAGTAGGCAAGCGCGTATTGACACAGGCATCACAAACGACGAACCCCCTGCAAGAACTGGTGATTCTTGCAGGGGGTTCTCGCACATTTTAGGGGCGTGCTCACCTTGGGCTAGCTACTCATCGCAACAAACTGTCCAGCCACTGGCAAATGTAGTAGGCGACTACACTTGCTACGACAGCGTGCACAAACGCGCGAATTGACATGGCATCACCCCCTCCGCTACTTGAGTGTCGGGGTGAGTAGCACAGAAAGTATAGCATGATTTTTTTAGCCGTGGTATACTCAAAAGGTAAAAAAAATGTATTGATAATATAAGCCCCCTAATAGGGGTATTGGGTGTTCTATTCCTATCCTCAAAAAGGTAAAAAAAATGTATTGATAATATAAGCCCCCTAATAGGGGTATTGGGTGTTCTATTCAAATCGATTTTAAGCCCTGAAACGTGTGTAGATAAGGGGTACATGGATTTTATCATTAAAATCATGAGTATTGTCCGAGAGTGATTGGTCTTGCGTATGGTTAACCCTAAAGTTATGGAAATAAGACTTAGAAGCAAACTTAAGAGTGTGTTGATAGTGCATTATCTTAAAATTTTGTATAATAGGAATTGAAGTTAAATTAGATGCTAAAAATTTGTAATTAAGAAGGAGTGATTACATGAAAAAAAATATAAAATATTCTCAAAACTTTTTAACGAGTGAAAAAGTACTCAACCAAA
>ERZ772979.1016-NODE-1016-length-17303-cov-3.493449_pt1 | contig 17303 bp, 18 predicted proteins | sample MGYA00511130_ERZ772979 | MGnify/ENA primary metagenome ERZ772979 (study PRJEB29015, sample SAMEA2738103) | human oral metagenome | biome: human oral; feature: human-associated habitat; material: saliva | place: China | collected 2186 ... | reverse complement strand
TTTCCATAAACTGATGCACGTAATAATGCACGTAATTGTGTACGGAACATTTCAGGTTCATTTAATGAAATACGAATCGCACGGTATCCTAAGAATGGATTCATTTCGTGTGGTAATGGTAAGTATGGTAATTCTTTATCCCCACCGATGTCCATTGTACGAACAACAACAGGTTTACCATTCATACCTTCTAATACTGCTTTATAAGCCTCAAATTGATCTTCTTCAGTTGGCATATCATGAGAATCCATGTATAAGAATTCTGTACGGTATAACCCAACACCTTCAGCACCATTATGGATTACTCCTTCTAAATCTTTTGGAGTTCCAATATTTGCTGCTAATTCAACTTGATGACCATCTTTTGTAAATGTATCAGCATCTTTTAATTTTTCCCATTCAGCTTGTTGTGCTGCAAATGCTTCTGCTTTTGCACGGTATTCAGCAACTACATCTTCAGAAGGGTTTAAGAATACATCTCCTGATAAACCGTCGATAATGATTAAATCACCATCTTTAGCTAATGATGTAATTTCTTTTGTACCTACAATAGCAGGGATTTCTAATGAACGAGCCATAATCGCTGAGTGAGAAGTACGTCCACCGATATCTGTTACGAACGCCTTAACATATTGACGATTTAATTGAGCTGTATCACTTGGAGTTAAGTCACCAGCGACAACTACTACTTCATCTTTGATTGTAGCAGGGCTAGGAATTTTAACACCTAATAGATTCGCTAAAATACGTTTTGAAACGTCACGAATATCAGCTGCACGTTCTTGCATGTATGGATTATCTTCCATTCCAGCAAAAATGCTAATAAACATATCTGAAACTTCTTTTAAAGCATGTTCAGCATTAACTTTTTGAGAAGTAATCGCATCTTTTACTTGACCTACTAATTCAGGGTCACTTAAAACCATTAAGTGAGCTTCAAACACTTGAGCTTCTTCTTCTCCAAGATTTTTTAATGCTGTTTCTTTGATTAATTCAATCTCTTTTGTTGAAACTACTAAAGCTTCTTCTAAACGAGAGATTTCTTTATCTGTGTCTTCTACACTAATTTTTGTAAAGCTTAAATCTGGCTCAGTTAATGTATAAACTTTTGCGATTGCAATACCATCACTGGCTGCAATACCTTGTAAAGTTGGTTTCATATTACTCAGCTAATCCTTCTTTTTTCATTGTTTCTTCGATTCCAGCAAGAGCTTCTGCTGCATCTTCACCATCAGCTGTAATCACTACATCAGCACCTTGACCAACACCTAATGACATAACGCCCATGATTGATTTTAAGTTAACAGATTTACCTTTGTATTCTAATTGAATATCTGAAGCAAATTTGCTAGCTGTTTGAACTAATAATGTCGCTGGACGAGCGTGAATTCCTGTTTCTGCAATTACGTGATATTCTTTCTTTTCCATGAAAAAAAACTCCTTTTAAATATAAAATTTTTTATTAAGGATTGTACCCTCACTAGTATACCTAGCAAACGTATACACTCCTCTCATTAAGTTAGGTTACCATGTTTTTATGAATTTAACAACTATTTCTATCCATATTTTAATAATTTTTTTATCATCATTTACTATTTCATCTTCTAGATTATGTTTTTTCATTTTTTTGAACTTTAATAATGAATTTTTCAGAAAAAGAGAGTATAATAACAGAAAGAGATTACAGTAAAGGGTGTATGAAAATGAAGTTAATTGATATTACTAATAGTCACTTAAAACTTGTTAAAGAACAATTAGCCAATACGGATGCATTTTTTGTAAAAGTGTATTCACTAGGACAAACAACTGTTATTTATGAAGATGCTGCTACTCATAAAGATATCGTTATTCTCAACCGTAAGCGTCGTGTAAAAGAGAATGAAATTGAATTTGTTGTTCATCGTTTGCTTCATACTACTTGCGATGATTTAGATATTATTTATGCAGATAATTTTGTTGAAATTAGTATTCCAGTAGAAAAACCAAAAATAAACTTTTCTTAGAATGTTCTTAAGGACACCTGTACTGTTACGATTATAAATATTAAAAACGAGATTGAACTTTTTCAATCTCGTTTTTCTTTTTTAAGATAATTGATTTCTCCACTCTAATAATTTTTCCACATCTTCTTGGTGAATATATTCTGAATCCACTGCTTCTTTTACCAAAACAGGATAATTGGTTAATGTAATATATTCCACTCCTACCTGAGAAAAAGCTTCATGAGCTTTAGTTAACTCATAACTAAAAATTGCTACAATACCTAATACTTCAGCTTCTGCTTCTCTTAAAGCTTTTGCGACTTTTAAAGATGACAAACCTGTAGAAATTAAATCTTCAATAATAACTACTTTTTGTCCTTCTAATACTCTTCCTTCAATTTGATTGGTTTTCCCATGTTTTTTTGCAGAATCTCGAACATAAATCATCGGTAAATCTAACAATTCACTGACCCAAGCAGCATGAGGAATACCTGCTGTTGCAGTTCCAGCTATAACTTCTACTGCTGGATATTTTTCTTTTATAACTTCTACCATTCCTGCAGCAATTTCTCTACGAATACTTGGATAAGACATTGTAATTCGATTATCACAATAAATTGGTGATTTAATGCCTGATGTCCATGTAAAATAATCATTTGGTCTCAATGCTACAGCTTGAATAGCTAATAAGTCTTTGGCAAGTTTACCTTCTAATGTCATATTTTTCTCCTTTATTTTGTAAATTGTTCTTTAATAAAATGATATACTTCTACTGGATTTTCTGCCTTTGTAATCGAACGACCTACAACGATATGCGTACTTCCTTCAACACTTGCAACTTTAGGAGTTGCCACACGTTTTTGATCACCTACTTCATCTGTTTCAAGTCGAATCCCAGGAGTCACTTTTAAGAAGTCTTCTCCACAATTTTCAGTAATTTTCCCTGCTTCCCAAACAGACGAAACAACTCCATCTAAACCTGCTTGTTTTGCTAACTTCGCATAATGAATCACACTTTTCTCTAAAGTAAGAGGGATACATTGATACTCTCTCATATCTTGTTCTGAAGTAGAAGTTAATTGAGTAATGGCAATAACATTTGTGTCAAAACTTCCACCATCTACCATCCCTTGTTTAGCTGCTTTCAACATTTCGTAGCCACCTGCAGCATGTACGGTTAAAATATCCACATGAAACTGCGCCAATCCTTTTGCAGCCCCATAAACCGTATTAGGAATATCATGTAATTTTAAGTCCAAAAAAATTTTATGTCCTAGTTTTTTAATTTGCTTAACAACAACTTGTCCATTTTGTAAATATAATTCTAGTCCTATTTTTACAAATAATTTCTCGTCTCCAAATTTTTCTAAAAATTCTAATGATTCCTCCACTGTTGGAAAATCTAATGCAACAATTACTTCTTTTTTCATCCTACCTCTCCTTCTTTATTGATAAGCTCGTCCACGTAACTCTAGTAGATGATGCACTCCTAATTCATCAAGTACACCTTCTAATCGGTCAATAATTTTTGGACAAACATACGGATCTGTAAAGTTTGCTGTTCCAACTGCCACCGCACTTGCTCCTGCTGAAATAAAATCAATGACATCCCATTCATCCATAATACCGCCCATTCCAATAATAGGGATTTGTACAGCTTGAGAAACTAAATAGACCATTCGAATGGCTACAGGCTTAATTGCTGGGCCAGATAATCCACCCGTTACGTTCGCAATAATGGGCTTTCCTGTTTTTCTATCTAAACGAATTCCAACTAATGTATTAATCATTGTAATTCCGTCTGCTCCACCTTCTTCAACGGCTTTTGCCATTGAAACAATATCCGTTACATTAGGAGATAATTTGACATAGACAGGTACGCTAGAAGCCGCTTTTACTTTTTCTGTTAATGTTCTGGCAACACATGGATCTGTTCCAAATTGAATTCCTCCATGTTTTACATTTGGACAAGAAATATTTAATTCTAATGCATGAATATTGGGAGCTTTACTAATATGTTCTGCAACATAAACATAGTCTTCAATTTCACTTCCTGCAACATTTGCAATAATTGGTACATCATATTTTTCTAAAGCTTTTAATTTAGTCTCCATTATTTCATGCACCCCTGGATTTTGTAACCCAATTGCATTCAACATTCCACTAGAAGTTTCTGCCACCCGAGGAGTTGGATTCCCAAATCGTGGTTCTTTTGTTGCTGCTTTAATCATAATGGCGCCTAATTTACTTAAATCATAAAACTGAGCATATTCTAAGCCAAATGCAAAGCAACCAGAGGCTGGCATAATAGGATTCTTCAAATCTAAACCTGGTAATTTCACTCTTAATCTCTCGCTCATCATTTCCTCCTATAGTGCTAACTCTCTTGTGTCATATACAGGCCCATCATAACAAACTCTTGAAATTGTACCGTCTTTTTTCTCGCAAACACAGGCATAACAAGCTCCTACCCCACAAGCCATTCGCTCTTCTAGGGATACATATCCCATTTTTTCCTCATCCATTTGAGTTAAGGCTTTTAACATGGCAAATGGTCCGCAACTAAAATATTTATGATAGTCTACTGCATATTTTTTTATAACATCTGTTACAAAACCTTTTTCACCATAACTACCATCAGCAGTTGCGATATACGTTGTACCTAGTTGTGAAAATTCATCTTCATAAAAAACATCTTTAATATTATTAAATCCTAATATATGAATCGTCTGGATTCCTTTTTTCTGAAATTGTTTAGCTAATTCATATAATGGAGGTACACCAATTCCACCACCAACAATCAGAGCTATTTGTCCTTCTTCTAAAACTTCTAAATCATATCCTTTTCCAAGTGGACCTAAAATATCTACTATTTCTCCTTCTTTTAATTCAGAGATAATCTTCGTTCCTGCACCATCTGCACGATAGACAATAACAAATGATTTTTTTTCATGATTAATCTCGCAAATGGAAATCGGTCTTCTTAATAGAAATTCATAACTATTATTCACTTTAATATTGACAAATTGTCCAGGTGTCGTCATTTCTTGAACGATATCCCCTTGTAATTCCATTCGAAATATTTTATCCGCAATTGTTTCATTACTGATAACCCTTGTCATATAAGTATCCATACAAATACTCCTTTGCCATTTTTTCATTTGCTTATTAACTGTCAAAATCATTCATAACTATAAGTCTGAAAATACTTCCTTATCTTGATACGCAATGTTTCCTTCACATAAAGTTAACACTGGAATCCCATATATTTTCTCACCAATATAAGGAGTATTACGTCCTTTTGATAAAAATTGATTTGGATCAATCTCCATTGATTTTTCTAAATCAATAACGACTAAATCTGCGAATCCATTTTCTTTTAATCGACCATATGGCAATCCAAAGGTATCTGCTACATTTTCACTCATCTTCTTCACTAGAAAATCTAATGAAAAGACTCCTGGTTTAACGAATTTTGTATAAAGTTGACTAAAAGCTGTTTCACTACCGACTATTCCAAATGCTGCTTTTGTCATTGTTAATTCCTTTTCATGTGGTGCATGAGGTGCATGGTCTGTAGCAATTACATCAATGGTTCCATCTAATAGTCCCGCAATTAAAGCATTACGATCTTCAGCAGCTCTTAATGGTGGATTCATTTTCCACATTCCATTGTCTTCTGGAATATCCATTTCGTTACTTAATAAATGATGAGGACAAACTTCACACGTTACTTTAATCCCAGCAGCTTTTGCATCTCTCACGACTCTAACAGATTCTTTTGTAGAAACATGGCATACATGATAATGACAACCTGTCGCTTCTGCTAATAAAACATCTCGAGCAATTTGAACACTTTCGCAAACAGATGGAATACCTGGTAATTGCAATTCTCTACTTCTTCTTCCACAATGCATACATCCACCACGAATGAGAGAATTATCTTCACAATGAGCAACAATCGCTTTATCAAGACTTGCAGCAACTTTCATTGATTCAAACATCATATTCGCATCTTGAACGCCACGACCATCATCACTAAAGGCAAAAACGAAATTTGCTAATTCTTTAAAATCGGCATATTCTTTTCCTTGCTCTCCTTTTGTAATTGCTCCAAAAGGAATGGCACGAATCACTGAATCACGTTCAATAATATCTAATTGCAATTTTAAATATTCATAACAATCTGGAACAGGATTTAAGTTCGGCATTGGCATCGCAGTTGTAAATCCACCACGTGCTGCAGCTCTGGATGCATGGTAAATTGTTTCCTTATATTCAAAACCAGGTTCTCTCCAATGGACATGAACATCGATAAATCCAGGAGAAATAAATTTTCCTTTTAAATCTAGAACTTTCGCTTCAGCATTTTCAATTGAATCAGCTATTTTAAGAATTCTATCATTTTCGATTAAAATATCTTTATCAACCAAAATCCCCTGTTCTAAGATTTGACCATTTTTTAAAAGTAACATTTGCTTCTCCTCTTTTACAATTGATTGTCTTTAATAACTTTTTCAATCATTGCTTGTCTCATAAACATTCCATTTTTCATTTGTTCAAAAATTACTGATTTTGGTGCTTCTACTAATTCAGATGCAATTTCTACATCACGATTGACTGGAGCTGGGTGCATGACAATGGATGTTTCTTTTAATTTTTCATATCTTTGTGGTGTTAGTCCATATTGTTCATGGTATTCTTCTTTCGTTAAGCCCATTTTTTCAGCATGTCTTTCATGTTGTACTCTTAATAACATACAAACATCCACTTCACCAATCACTTCATCAAAATCCACTACTTCTCCAAGAGTTTCATCTTTATAAATGTCTGGACATACAAAACGAACTTTTGCTCCTAATCTTGTTAACATATGATAATTACTTTTAGCTACTCGTGAATTTTTGATATCCCCAGCAATAATAATATTTAAGTTTTCAAAAGTTCCAAATTTTTCATACATTGTCATTAAATCTAATAAGCATTGGCTAGGATGTTCTCCACTACCATCTCCACCATTTAAAATTGGAATGTTTAAATTTTTCAAATCTTCATAATAAGCATTTTGACTATGACGAATCACTAATAGATTACAACCCAACATCTCTAATGTTTTACATGTGTCATATAATGTTTCACCTTTGTTTACAGAAGAAGTTGCAACTTCAAAATTAATCACTTTTAATTTATGTTTATGCTCAGCAATCTCAAAACTATGTTTTGTACGAGTAGAATTTTCAAAAAACAGATTAGCAACATATAGGTCATCTCTAGATTCAACATGTTTTCCATTTTTTATTTCCAAACCTCGATGAATTAATTGGAAAACTTCCTCATTTGTTAAATCTCCCATTTTTACAATATTTTTCATACAACTTCCTCCTAATTATAAAAAAATACCTTGTAATCCATAGACTACAAGGTATGTTAAATTTAAGGTATTATTTGAATGGTGATGCAAAAACTCTATACTCAAATAAGCTTGTAACGTTAAATTCAATCCCTTGTTAGCCTCACTGGACTATTTTAAAAAGATACTGCATTTATTACATTTTGTTACGAAACATTACTCACTAGTAAAATCTTTTTGCGACATCAATTCCTTTCGTTCGAATGCTTTTATTTCACAGACATCCAACAATTTAAAATGAGTTGCTCATCAAAAGAATACTGTTTTTTATAAAAAAATAGCCTACTTATGTAAGTAGGTTCAGCCATAAAAAACTTCGTTTTCTATCATTAAATCTTTGCTGACCTCTCTGGATCACATTAAAGATGAGTTATTCAAATTGTCAAAAGTATATATGAAAAATTCCTATTTGTCAATGACTAAATTTCATTTTTTAAGGTGACAAGAGGAAATTTAGATGTAGTATTGAAGTAGGTCAGTTTTGATGGTTACTGGCGTCCTATGCTACATCAGACAAAGTTTCTTTGCTAACGGACTCTCATTAAATCACGCCAAATTAAAAAGACTTTTTGTCGTAGCAATCGTAAGAGTAGCTACATTGGCTACTCTTACTCGGGAAAAATCGAGACCCTAGGCTCGATTTTTAGGCATGAGATTCGCTTTGCGAAGCTGCTGCCGTCCCTTGCTACATCAGACAAAGTCTCTTTGCTAACGGACTCTCTTAAAATCACGTCAAATTAAAAAGACTTTTCGTCGTAGCATAAGTACTAGAAGCTACTTGAGCTTCTAGTACAAGGAAAATTTGAGTCCTTAGGCTCAAATTTTAGCCAAGAGACAGCTTTGCTGGCTACTGGCGTCCTCTGCTACATCAGACAAAGTCTGTTTTAATCTTTAGTACCCTTTTTTGACCTTCCCATTCCAAGCATCATATCCATTTTTCAAAATGAAAATATTAGAATAACCCTTACGTTTTAAACGATACGCTGCTCTTCCTGAAATCGTCATCCCTTGCTCATATAAATAAATCGGTTGATCTTTTCTTAATTCAAACATACGATCTTTAAATTGAGAATAAGGAATATTTCTAGCTCCTAAAATATGCCCAGCTCTAAATTCATCCTTTTCACGCAAATCAATTAATTGCCCATGACGTAAGTCTTTACTAAATTCCGTTACATCTAAAGTTTCTGCTGCACTACGACGCATCCAAAATAATACCGCAATATACGCAACATATACTGCTAAAATAGTCCAAACAATCCAAAATAACATACACGATTACCTCTCTAATTATGATTTACCAATTAATACTAATGAAGCAGCTCCAATAACTCCAGCATCATTTCCTAATTCAGCTAATGCTAAAACTGTTGAATCTTTAATTGGCGGGAAAACATTCTTCTCAAACTCTTCACGGACACCTTTTAATAAAAATTCTCCAGCAGCACTTACTCCACCACCAATGACAATTCTTGATGGATTTAAAATGTTTGCAATATGAGAACATGCTACACCTAAATATTCTGAAAAATGACGAATTACAATTAACGCTAATTTATCTTGTTCTTTTGCTAAATCAAACACATCTTTAGCAGTGACTTGTTGTCCGTCATCAATTTTTGCTTTCAATTCAGAATCTCCAGCATATTGCTCTGCATAACGACGAGTTAAATTCACAATTCCTGTTGCACTTGCTACAGTTTCTAAACAACCTTTTTTACCACATGTACAAGATATTGGTTCTTCAAAATCAACTGCAATATGACCTAGTTCGCCACCAGCACCACTAAATCCATGGATTAATTGGTTACCGGCAATGACTCCACCACCAACACCAGTTCCTAGTGTTACAAAAACAACATCTGGTTCATTATTTCCTGCTCCAACCCATTTTTCACCTAGAGCAGCGACATTGGCATCATTATCAATATAAAATGATAAGCCTAATTCTGATTCAATTTGTTCTTTAATTAGTTGTAATGTTTTCCAGTTTAAATTATATGCACCAATAACAGTTCCTTCTTGGCGATTTACTACACCAGGAGAACCCATTCCAATTCCTAAGAAATCATCTTTTGTTAAGCCTAATAGCGTTAGTTTATGTTTAATCGATTGAATAATATCTGGAACAATATGGCTTCCTTCATCTAAAATATTTGTTGGAATAGACCATTTTTCTTGAATTTCACCATTTTGTGTTAAAATAGCAAATTTAATTGAGGTTCCTCCTAAATCAATCCCGATAATTTTTTTATTCATATTCTTCACCTCATAAAACGTATTCATTTAATTTATAGTATATCAGTTAGTATACAGTTTTCATAGCATTTCTTTTCCTATTTCAATACCTATTTTAAACAATACAATAGCAATCAAAATGTAAATAATCGCAAATAGTACTCTTTCATACATTTTAGTCACTCGGTCTCCTCTAAATGAAACAACTGATGCTATAACATAACCTCCTACTAATCCACCAAGATGACCCCAAAGATCTATAGTACTTGAAAATAAGCTTGTTATTAAATTCATCACTAATAATGCCATATATTGCATTCCCAATTCTCTAAAGGCATAAATGTAACGATGTCTTGTTGATAAATAGAGCATCAGTCCAAATAAACCAAACAATGAAGTACTTGCCCCCGCTGATATATGCTGAGCATTAAAAGCAAAACTGGCAAGATTTCCCATAATACCACTTAATAAGTAAATAACTAAAAATCTTCCATGACCAACGATACTTTCTAATTGATTTCCAAAGAAATAAAGAAATAAACTATTCATCGCAAAATGCTCAAGACCAATATGTAAAAATATCGGTGTGATAAAACGCCAATATTCATGAAGTAAAATAATAAATGCATTAGCTCTTGCTCCATAATAAACTAAAATTCCTGGATTCGTTGAACCACCCTTTAATGTCATTATGATAAACATGATAATTTGTATCAATAAAAATAGATTCGAAACTGTTAAATTTTGTAAAATTGTTCTTTTATATCTCTCTTTTTTCCAATAATTCATTTGAATGAATCACTCCTTCTTTTGTAATAAGTATTTGAACCGCTTGATCAAATACTTCCACATTCCAAACAGCTTCATCATAAACTTGTTCCTGATAAGCTAAACTAATGGTAGAAAAGTTCTGTTGTTCTATGAAACGATCATAATAACCTCCACCAAATCCTAATCGTTCTCCTTTTTTAGAATAAGCCAATCCTGGAACAATGACTAAATCAATTTGCTCTTCATCCACCAAAATTGGTTGAATAGGCTCTTCTACTCCAAAGGAATTCTTTTGAAACTGTGTCTTTTCATCCCAAAATGCAAATTTCATTTTTCGATGCGGTAAAGTTACTGGAACTACAATTTTCTTATTCATTTTTCGAGCTAACTTTACAACTTTTTCCAATGAAAACTCGATAGGCATTGACTTCGTTAATGCAATAATTTTTGCTTCTTTCCATTCAGGAAGATGTCGTAAATAGTTTAATATAACTTCTTCTTGAGGATTTCTTTTTTCAGTAGATAAGCGCAACAAATTTTCTTTTGCAATTTTTCTAGCATCTTCTTTATTCATTTTTACTGTTTCCATTATTTTTTCCCTTTATCTTTCTTTGTCAAAGGTAAAGTAATTTTAAAAATAGAGCCATGATTTAATAAGGTTGTGACAGAAATTTCTCCATCATAACTTTCTATCAATTCCTTAGCAATGGATAATCCTAAACCATTACCGCCTCTTTCTCTAGAACGAGCTTTATCGACACGATAAAATCTTGAGAAAACTTTTTTACGATCTTCTTCCGTCATTCCCATTCCAAAATCTTGAACAGCAATTTCTACATGCTCTTCCCCTTTTGATAAACTTAAAATAATTTCTTTTCGATCAAGAGAATATTTCACAGCATTATCCATTAAAATAATGACTACTTGTTCTAAATGATTTAAATAAATAGGGATCCATAAATCACGCTTTAAATCATCATCAAATGTAAATATAAATTCAGGATATAGCACTCTGAAATTATGAATTACTTGCTTAGCTACTTCAGTAACATTTGTAGTAGCATCTTTATATTGTTCTTTCACTTGAGGTGCACGAGATAAATCAAGCATTTCTTGGACTAATGTTTTCATTCTTTGCAACTCTACTAGTGAAGCTTGTAAAGATTCTTCTAAAACCTCTGGATCGTCTTTTCCCCATCGATTTAATAGTTTTAAATGTCCTTCTACAATCGCTACAGGTGTTCTTAATTCATGAGAAACATCTTCGACGAAATGTTTTTGCTGATCAATATAAAAACTAATCTTATCTAATAATTCATTAAAATGTTCAGAAACAATTGCAAATTCATCGTTTTTTTCTGAAACTTTGATTCGCTTCGTTGAAATATTTTCTTCACTAATAGATGAAATGATTTCTTGAATTTTTTTAATCGGTTTTGTCATTTGATTCGATAGTAAGTATCCTAAAACAATTGCAATAATTGCTGAAACAAAAAGAATCGACAGAGCTAACTGATTTAACTCATCTTTTAATTGTTTTAAATTATCTAATCGGTTTGTAATTGCTAAATACCCTATTAAAACTCTTGATTTGTTAGAAATGATAGGCATAGAAGTTTGAAAAATTGTTTGTCCATTTTTTAACTTCTTGACTTGATTCTTAGCTTCATTTCCAATAACTTCTCCATCATTCCAAGTTTGTGTTCTAAAGATCTCTTTTCGATTTGTTCCATAAACTTGTACATTGAACTGCTGATCATTAATATAAAATTTTTTTTGATAAACACTATCCTTATCTTTTTGATAACTATTATTTTGATTTAATGTAGCCACAATATTAGCTGAAGTAAGTGGAGCTTCGTATTCAGATAATTTTTCGCTTAATTGTTCTCTATATTTTTCCGTTAGAGCTATTTTTTGACTTTGATAATATTGGAGTTCAAATCCTAAAAATCCAACAGTCACTAATGTTAATAGTAAAAAAATAGTGGTCGAAATAATCAACCACCATTTTTTCCCAACGGAAGTTTCTTCATGTTTTTCTTTCATGATATCCTCCATTTAGACTTGATTAACGACGCATTACATAACCTGTTCCACGAACCGTTTGAATGTAACTTTCACGTCCTGGAATATCAATTTTATTTCTTAAATAACGAATATATACATCAATAACATTTGTTTCAACTTCCATCTTATATCCCCATACTTGGTTTAATAAAACTTCTCGAGAAAGAACAACATTAATATTTTCCATCAACATTAATAGTAATTCATACTCTCTCTTCGTTAAATCAATTAATTCACCATTACGACGCACTGTACGATTTTCTTTTTCAATGACTAAATCTCGATATTCTAAAATCGTTTGCTTTTGTACTCTTGCTTCTTCTTCGATACTTAATCGTCTAAATAACGCACGAATTCTCGCTAAGATTTCCTCGATTTCAAACGGTTTGACAACATAGTCATCTGCTCCTTGATCTAATCCTGTTACTCGATCCATTACAGAATCTCTAGCTGTCATAATAATAATTGGTGTTTTCTTAACTTGACGTAATCGGCGGACTACTTCTAATCCATTTAATTCTGGTAACATTAAATCTAATAAAATAACATCCCAATCTTCATCTGTTGCTGCTTGTAAACCACTTCGTCCATCAAAACAAATTTTTGTTTCATATCCTTCATGTTGTAATTCTAACTCTACAAATCGTGCTAAATTTTTTTCGTCTTCAATAATTAAGATTCTTTGATTCATTGACATGGATACACCTCACCCTAATATTTTATAACATTCATTGTTATCATAACACATTCTTCAGTTTCATTATAGCCCTTCCAATAAAAAAACACCATCTTAACGAATTTCTTAAATTTTTAACCGAAATAAATAGTAAAATCAATTTAAAGTATTTAAAGTATTGAATCATACAAATTTTTCATAAAAAAAGGAGAATGAGCTATTCAACTTCATTCTCCCTTCTATGACTATTCTTCATCTAATAAATTTGTTTGACCTAAATCTTCAACTTCTTGAGAAATGACTTCTCCACCAATATTATAGTGAGCACGAATTTTTTGTGTTAAAACATCAACAATTTCAGGATGTTCCGTTAAGTATTTCTTCGCATTTTCACGGCCTTGTCCAATCTTTTCATCATTATATGCATACCAAGCACCGCTCTTCTTCACTAAATCTAAATCAGAAGCCATATCTAAAATTTCTCCAATTTGAGAAATTCCTTCTCCATACATAATATCCACTTCAGCTGTTTTAAATGGTGGCGCAACTTTATTTTTCACTACTTTAATTTTAGTGTGATTTCCTAAAATTTCTGCTCCATTTTTAATTTGATCACTACGACGAACATCTAAACGAATACTTGCATAGAATTTTAATGCACGACCACCAGGTGTTGTTTCTGGATTACCGAACATGATTCCAACTTTTTCACGTAATTGGTTAATAAAGATTGCAATTGTTTTCGTACGGTTAATTGTACCTGATAATTTACGAAGTGCTTGAGACATTAAACGAGCTTGAAGCCCCACATGAGATTGTCCCATATCTCCTTCAATTTCTGCACGTGGCACTAATGCAGCTACTGAGTCGACAATTACGATATCAACTGCACCTGAAGCCACTAATGCATCTGCAATTCCTAATCCTTGTTCACCAGTATCTGGTTGAGATAATAATAATTCTTCAATATTAACTCCTAATGCTCTTGCATATTCTGGATCTAAAGCATGCTCCGCATCAATAAATGCTGCTACTCCACCACGTTTTTGTACTTCCGCTACCGCATGTAAAGCAACTGTTGTTTTACCACTTGATTCAGGACCAAAAATTTCAATAATTCTTCCTTTAGGGTATCCACCTGCTCCTAATGCAATATCTAGTGCTAATGAACCTGAAGAAACAGTCTGAACTTGCGAATCAGCTTTTTCTCCTAATTTCATTACTGCACCTTTACCATAACTTTTTTCAATTTTTTTCAATGCATCATCTAATGCACGTTGACGATTTTCTTGATCTGCCATGTTAAACCTCCATGTCCTCTTAATTCATCCTTATCATACACTATACTTCATACTGAAAGCAAGAAAAACGAACATTTGTTCTGTTATTTTTTTAATAAATATTTTCTTAGCTCATTAAGTCCATATTGAACCGTATATTCTCTGTTACCATTACGATTTCTTGCTAAATGTAATTCTATTGTTTTCGTTTCTACCCCATCTGCTAATGAAACAAATACAGTTCCTACTTCTTTTCCTTCCATTGGTGATGGACCCGCTATTCCTGTAAAGGAAATTCCAAGATCACTACCGAATATTGTTCGTACATTTTCTGCCATTGCTTCGGCACACTCAGCACTGACCATTCCATATTTTTCTAATATTTCTTGAGAAACTTGTAATTGATTTTTCTTTATAGATTCTTGATAAGCAACACAAGAACCAAGAACATATTGTGAACTTCCTTCAACAGAAATTAATGTAGAAGAAAAAAGTCCTCCTGTTAAACTTTCTGCAGAAGCAATACTTAATCCACTATTTTTTAATAATTCACTTGTAATGGATAATAGTGTTTCATATTCTCCATGTCCATAAAAATATTCACGTTCAACGGACAATATTTTTTCTTCTAATTCATCTAATAACTGTTCACACTCTTCTTTTGTATCTCCATTTGCTGTTAATCGAAGAACAACTTCATACATTCCTGCGTATGGAGCAATTGTTGGATTCGTTTGTTCTTCAATTAATTGTTCTAAATCAGTGACTAATCTAGATTCTCCAATTCCAAAAAAACGTAAATATCTAGATACAAAAGTGCCTTCATTCGACACTTTTTCTTTTAAATATGGAATTGCCTCTTTTTCAAGCATCATTTTTAATTCACTTGGTGGACCTGGTAAAACAATAAAAATAGTTGAATCCGTTTCTACTGCTCCACCAATCGCTAACCCATTATGATTTTTAAAAACTGTTTCACCTTCAAAAGCCAATGCTTGAAGTCGGTTATTAGGGCTCATTGGACGATGAGATTGCTTATGGAAACGAATGATTTTATCCATTCCTTCTTCATCTTCTACTAATTCTCTTTGAACAAATTTCGCTAAAACTTGTTTTGTAATATCATCTGTTGTAGGGCCTAATCCGCCACTTAAAATAATTAAATCACTACGACTACTAGCTAGTTGAATACTTTCAAACATTCTTTCTGGATTATCTCCAACAGTTTGTTGGTAATAAGTTGGAATAGACAACTTTGCTAATTCTCTAGCAATAGTTGCACTATTTGTGTTAATCACTTGTCCCATTAATAATTCTGTACCGACTGTAATAATTTCTGCTTTCATACTTTCTACTCCTCATTTATAAAAAACAAAAGGCTGGGTAAATCCCAGCCTCCACCATTAAACAGAAAATGAATCTGCAAAAACTTGTTTATTTTTTATAAAGTAATCTACTCCTGAATATACTGTTGCAACTAAACAAACATATAATAAAATCGTTCCAATTGAAAGCGGCAATCCTTTTACTGGAAAATCATCAATCAATAAAAAGATAATCGCTAACATTTGCGTTGCTGTTTTAACTTTTCCAGGCCATGCTGCTGCAAGTACTTCACCATCATTCACTAATAATAAACGAAGTCCTGTTACAGCTAGTTCTCTACATACAATCACTGCTACAATCCACATTGGAATGACACCAGCTCCTACTAATGTAATAAAGGCAGTCATCACTAATAATTTATCTGCTAAAGGATCGGCAAATTTTCCAAAATTTGTAATTAAGTGATATTTTCTAGCTAAATATCCATCCAAAAAATCTGTGATACTAGCAATCGTAAAAATAAGCATTGCCAGTATCCAACTAACACTTAAGTTTGAATGAAAAACATTCACGATTCCTAAAACATCTTTTGGAAAACACATCATTAGTAAAAACAATGGAATCATAACAATGCGAGCAATGGTTAATCGATTGGCAATATTCATGCTATTTCCTCTATTCCACTGTAATATAAATGGCTGTAGCACTTACTCCATCAGGAATTTGAATTTCTTGTCCTGCTAAAGTAATGGTACCAACTGGTGTATAACCAAAGTTTAAAACAATTGAATTTGTTCCTTCAGGAATTGATCCTACTAATTGTTGTCCTGTTGTAGGAGCACCATCAGCTACAACTTTTTGATTTGCAGTAATTCTTGCCCATAATTGTGTTCTTGCACGGTTTGTGACTACTAAATTCGCAGGAAATTCAGCTAATTTTGCTGTGTAATATAATGAATTTCCATTTGCATAAGAATAACGAATCGTTGTTTCTTTTATTTCTTTTGTAGTCGTTGTTGATTGTGTAGTTTCCGCCACAGTTGTTTCTTCTGCTTTCTCAGCTGTTGTTGTATTTTGAGCTGTTACAGTTGTAGCAACTGCTGCTGGCTTCGGAGTTGAACGTTTATTCAATAATGACTGTGCAATCGCAAATACAATTGCTACAGCTAACATTCCTAATAAAATTGTAGGTAAATAATTTTTAAATTGTCCCCAAGCTTTTGTAACAGAAGTTTGTGCCTCTCTATTATTTGATAAACGACTTGAGATGAATTTTTTATCTGCTAATACGGATTCTTCCTCTGGAATTCCTCCAGGATTTTTTGGAGTTTCTAATTGGAATTCTTCCAACAAACGAACACCATCTACCCCAACTGTTTCTGCAACTTGTTTAATAAATGCTCGAGTATAAAAGTCTCCAGGCATTAAATCGAAATCATTTTCTTCGATTGCAATTAAATATTTTTTTTGAATTTTTGTAATTTGTTGCAAGTCATCTAAAGTATATCCTTTTAACTGACGAGCACGTTTTAAGATTTCTCCAATTGTTT
>ERZ772979.1014-NODE-1014-length-17318-cov-3.655680_pt1 | contig 17318 bp, 29 predicted proteins | sample MGYA00511130_ERZ772979 | MGnify/ENA primary metagenome ERZ772979 (study PRJEB29015, sample SAMEA2738103) | human oral metagenome | biome: human oral; feature: human-associated habitat; material: saliva | place: China | collected 2186 ... | reverse complement strand
GAACGAATTAATGCCATTTCGTCCGTACTCTGTCATTAGAACCCCTTCATAGTTAGGTTCTGGTCGGTTACACCCTACTAAGGAGGCTATAACACTAAAAAGAATAATCATCTTTTTCATTTGATATAAATATTAAATTAGTTACTGAAAAACTTGTTGTAAGGGAAAACAATCAGTATAAGGATTGCTACAATCAGCCCTACAAATCATAAATAAGGGTATTCACTTCTGAATAATGCCATTACCCCAAATGCTAATAGCGATAATAGGATAATAAATGCGATGGTTTTTGTTATAATCTTTCTCATAGTCTTTTATTTAATACGGTATGCCGTCCCCTTGCGAAGGTGCTTGTCCGTACTGGTTAAACATTTGCCCCTGCTGATATTGCGGTTGCCCTTGTGGTGGGTAGGCAGGTTGCGCATATTGCGGCTGCTGTACATACCCTTGCGGAGCTTGCTGATATTGCATAGGCTGCTGATAGTGCTGCATAGGTTGTACAATCTCAATTTTCCAACCTACAACCGTATTGAAGTACTTAACCTCACCTTGTGGGCTTGTCCATTCACGCCCTTGCAGGTTAAAATGTATCTTAACTATTTGCCCCACTTGAAACCTATCTAATACAGCGCAATTGCCTTGTGAAAATTGAATGATAATATCTTGTGGATATTGCCCATCGGTAGTGATTACTAAATCACGCTTTTGAAAGCCATTTTGCCCTACTGTTTCAGTACCGAATATTGTTTTAATTCGTCCTTGTATTTCCATTATTTTACTTGTTATTCTTAAAAAGTTGTTTAAAACACTTTTTTAAGTAAGTGATAAATGTTTCTTTTGGTTTTTCTTCAGGAACTTTGTCTGTTAGTCTTCTTAGAGTTAATACTACTAAATCGTTACAGTCCATTTCTGAACTCCAATATCTCTTTTTCATTAACTCTAATCTGTACCCTTCGTGATAAAAAACATCACCTTTCTTAAGGTGGTCAAATAAGTATCTATTTCTTGTTATCGTCCAAATATCACCTACTTTTGGTATTATTTTAGCCATTATAATAAAGGTTTTGCGATTTCTAATAGTTCTGTTTGTTCTTCAATAAACCTATTTCTGATTTCATTTGTTTTAAAACACATAACTCTTGAGTTACAAATATGATTTATACAACAAATATTCTGTCCTTCAATTTCTATACAATATTTAGTAGAGCTTTTATTCCAATCAGGCTCCCAACCTTCATTGTAATAGTCTCTAAGAAATAGAAGTTTTAAAAGTGCTATTGTTGCATCTACAAGTTCCTCACTCGGTGCTTCTAAACTATTGGGCAAATAGTAATAATCACCCTTACTGCGTGCTTCTTTGAGGGCTTTCTCATACGTTGGCACAGGTGCTTTTTGCTCAAAACCTTGTAAGGTGTAAGGAGAAGTTGATAATGTTGGTATTTGATTGAATGTACCTATACAACCGTCTAATGTGTAATTTTCAATGTTACTCTCAAACTTAACTTGAATAGGTCTTGATGTATATACTATATCATTCTCTGTTTTTATTACTTCTCCTTTTTCATTTGGATAATTTACACTATCATAAACCTCCATTCCTACTTTAAATACTGTTTTCATTTGCTTGTTGTTTTAATTTGTTTCTTAGTAGCTGATAGTCTTTTCGTAACTGCTTATATTGCTTTTCTACTCGTTTTAATCGTAGATATTCTTCATATAGTCTTAAAAAATCTAAATTCTTGTCTATTATGGGAGGAAAGGGCATTAGATACTCTTTTACTTCTACAACTTTAAACCGAAAACCACCTATAGGCATCCAATCATCATCTGCATTCTCTATGTATGAGATTATTTTTTGTCGTGCAGCACTCTTTGTTTTGGCTATAACAAACGTTTTAGGAGTATATCCTTTGTAAATATTATTAGGAATATCAGTACCTAATAAAGACACTTCATATAGTTTGTTGTTTTTTAATTTTGTATTCATTTGCTTAAAAAAGTCGTTACTAAAATGCTTTGGTGCGAAAACCTCACGACTACTGGTTTTACTATAATGATTTCCATACTATCGGTTAAGATAGTCCTTGTGCTCATTCGCAGTTTGTTCATTAAAAATCTTTTTGTCAGTAATGAGTTCTCGGTTATTCTCCAAAAACTCAATAAAACGCTCGCATACTTCCTTTAATCGTGGTATATCTAATTTAGGCATATAGGCATAAGCCTCTTTATACACCCCCTTAAAATCAGTAACCAAATACTCAAAATCGCTTATCTCAATGCCTTGCTGATTTAAGCAATAAGGATATACAATGTGCTGCCAGTTGTTGCGATACTTAAAAGCATTGTATTTGCCAGTAGTCTTTAAATCTACCACCTTAAAGGGTAGCAAGTAGTCTAAATAGCCGTACAAAAAGACTTCACCATATTGAGTACTGATAGTACCCTCAACTCTGTATTGAGTAAGCGCATTCTCCTCTTTCAAAGGGTTCGCTATACTCTTAGCAAGTTCCTTTGAAAATGCGAACTGCCTGCCATTGATTGTCGCCGTTATAACCTCGCCCTCGCTGTGAATATCTATCTTAGTACTCTTGCGCCCCTCAACTATGCAGTCTATAATCTCATTGAAGGCAGTACCCCTATCAGCAACTTCACTTTCAAAAGGCACTCTATTAATGCGATTAATCAGTTCTTGAAAGGCTTGACGCTCGTACTCCTCCTCTGTCAGCGTTGGGGCTTCAGATGAGCCCCAAAACTGCTGATAGATTACCGATGAATTAAGATAGTTATTAAAACTATCCAACAAGGTAGGATATATGTTATACTGCTTCATATTGCTTGCTATCTTTGTTAAACTTCGCATTCAAAGTCGCCGCCTTCTCATTGAGTTTGCGCCCAGCTACTACCTTAGAGTTACCTATGTGCTGCCACTCTTGCAAACGACCAGCAGTCTCATTAAGGCTATCTATATCCGTTATAACCGCTATATTATCCTCAATATCTTTTACCAACTTTATATACGCCTCATTAGCCTTGCGATGCTGCTCCAATCGTGCGTTGTAAGCCTCAATTACGTGCGTTGTGAAGAAGTCATTAGGAGCGGTAGGATTACCCTGCTCATCAATGATAGTAGGTATCTTGAACAATGGAGGTAAGTTGCAAGAGTTTTTGCCGTCATTGCGAGATGTAGGGTCAAAGGTGATAGTACGCTCACGTCCTTGCGCCTCTACATACCCCACAAGGTCTAACTCTGTTACAAGGTTATCGTAATTACTGCCACCAAATTGAGGAATGTAGCGTGTATCGTCGCCCTCTGTTTTCGTTTCACGGTGAGCTACAAATACCACGTGCTTATTCATTATGCTGATGCGCTTCACAAGTGCTGAAAACATCATTTTGCGTTCTCCAAATCCTTGCAATGTCAGCATACCATTAGCACGCCCCATTTTAGGATTGTTCTTAATGATATACTCGCCCATAAAGTCTAACATTTTGCCCCCAGTATCAATAACAAAAGTTTCATAAGGCGTTAAATTCTCATTGGTAAGCACGTCCAAAAAGTCCTGATAAGAGCGTATTTGCACCGTATCTACATTTTGAAGGTGAGCGAAGTTCACACGATGCACCCCGTTATCAAAGTCGAATAATAACGGCTTAGGTGCTGATAATGCAAGGGTCGTTTTACCCGTACCCGCCTGCCCATAGATTAGGGCTTTGATTTTCGTCTGAATTGTTAATTCATTTGCTTTCTTAATTAAACTCATATTCATTTGTTTTTAGGTTATTACTTTTTGCTTAACTTTTTGTACAACCAGCCCAATAGTTGAAGATAGTTTGTTTCGTACTCTCTTTTACTATCGTATTCGTGTCCATCGATGCTCGTGGTGTAATGTACGATTATACCTGTTAATGTTTTTTCTACTTTGTCGATTTGTAGAATGCTTTCAAAATCATTAAACTCTGTATTGTTGTAAAGAAATTCAGTAAGAAATTCTTCAGCTAAATAAAAATCAATATTGTTCATTTTCTTTATTTTTTAGGTTATTTTCTTTAAGAAAAGTGCCGTTTTAAGCCATTTTTCTTATTAACTTGTTTATATCATTACGTTTGCTTCGTAATATGTGCGCAAACTCATCTTTGTTAATCTCTTCTAATTGATAGTTTAGTTTATAAGTATCATAAGATACACAGCACCTTGTATTAATCGAATTGCTGCCTACTTCTATAGCCCATAATAATGTAAGTGTATCAGTTATAACATTCTTTTCATATATTTTTATGCACCAGCTAATATTTTTATATTTCACCCTGTAGCATTTGCCCAATTCTAAGGTTGTTACTTGCTCTTTCATAGTTGTAATGATTTTAAAGGTTAAATAAATTGATGCCAGTCGTGTGATAACTCTTCGTAGTAGTGATTGCGTTCACACTCTTCACTATCTTCTACAAGCCGCTCATATTCAGCCTCAAGGGCTTCTTGTACATCAAGCCACTGGGCATTAGTAAGGTCGTAATACAAAGAGTGTTTGCCCACTGATTTATACACTTCAGCTTCAGTATTAAGCACGCCTCTATCATAACACCCTGATAAGCGCATAGTGTAGCAACCGCAGGTAGATTTAAGATGCCACCAGCCCTCGTGGTCGTTATCTTTTTCAGGGCGCAAAGCCCCTTTTAGTTGTTCAAAAATCGCAGGTTTTATTAAACAATCTTCATTCATAGTATATTGAAGTAATAAGGGTGCTGTTAGCCCTTGTATTAAGGCGTTAAGTTCGTCGTCTATAGGTTTCACATCGCCTATAACGATATTAAACACCTCTTTTTCAGCAGGGGTACAGTCGTTATAACGCTTACCCTTGTAGGTTACGTAGCCGTCTTGAAGAAGAATTTGGCTATTTTGTTTGGTAGTTTCGCTCATTTGTTGTAAATTTGCCATCATAATTGAAAAAAATTAGATTGTTAAACTTAAAGGCGACGCTGTGAAGTGTCGCTTTTTTAATTTGCTGTTTTTCTGAAATCACGTGCCCCAGCAGGTACTGCTCTTACTTTTTTCTGACTTTTCTTTACCAAATCAGAATGGCTAACCTTAAATGCATTCAATTGTTTCACACTTATGAGCACATTACCATTTAATGGGTTCTCATTCTTAATTAACCCAAATTCTACCCATTTTCGCATATAATAATTAGTTACACCTATATACTTTGCAGCCTCTGGAACACTCAATGACTTATTAGACTGCATACGCTTCTCAATCTCCATATGTACATCTGTAGCAATGTCTTTAACTATCATAGGAACTACACGCTGCATTTCCCACAATTCATCACGCTCCCAAGCGCGTAAGTCATTAATCTCTTGGTTTAAATACGCTACTTTACTAATCATAATGCTACTAATTATTAGTTGTTATATCGTCCTCCTCAAACGCTTCTTCCTCAGTCATTTCCATCACTTCAAGGAATTTATCTCTTACAGCCTCAGAACTTCTATAGAAGCGTGTGTTAGGTTCGTTTTTCCATTTTCGCAGGGTGTCAATACTCCTGCCTACCTTCTTACACAGAAGGCACATCATTTCCAAATCGTTTAACTTTTCTTTTGCTTTGTTTGTAAGTTTCATATTGTTTTAGTACTTTTGCAATGTCAAAACGGCAGTCGTTTTTACTGCTGCTTTTTACTATCATTTTGACGATGCAAATGTACTAACATTTTTGTTAGCGTGCAAATATTTTTGTAAGTATTTTAATATAAAATACAAACTTTTTTGTAAGCATCTGATTTCCAGAAGTATTTTTTTTGATAATTTTTCAACCTTTTTTAATTTTGTGAGATATGAAAAACAATTTAGATGCAAACAATAATGAAAGTAATATACTTTCAGATGTTTCAAAAAAGATAGATGAATATCTTTCAAAAAACAATATAACACCCTATGAGATGGGGAAAAATACAGGGGTTTCTCAGGTTACAATTGGACGATATAGAAAGGGTACTTCTACTCCAACGGGTAAAAACCTTGAAAAAATACTCAATGTATATCCTGATTTATTAGGAAATGATAGCAATTACCCTATAAATACGCGCTTCCTTGAAGTATATGAATACCTTAAAAAGTCATATTCTGATTTTTCAGCCGAAAAAATCAATATATCACAAGAAGAGTTTGATGATATAAGCAAAGGTAAAATAAAAGTGCCTATTATTAAGGTTATAAACATTCGTGATAAGTACCCTGAAATTAATACAGACTACATTATTGCTAATTATGGCAATATTCTAAATACCGTTATTGATTTTGACAAAATAACAGACAAAGTCCCTAATGGAAATTTAAAAAATAAAGAATATCATAACAAAATACAAGTGAGAGTTGTATCGACCAAAGCGCAAGCAGGTTGGAGTGAAGGATACTACAATGATGAATATTTAGATGATTTGCCTATAATAACTATAGAAGCCGATGAGCCACATCGTGGTAATTATTTAGCATTCGAAGTTTCAGGCGATAGTATGGAACCTGACTATATTGCAGGAGATATTGTCATTTGTCGTGAAATACAGCGACATCTATGGCAGTTCCCTCTACACATTAAGGACTGGGATTTTGTCATAGCACACGCTACTAATGGCATAATGCTTAAAGAAATCATCAAACACGATGCTGAAAAAGGCATTATATATTGTCATTCTATAAATCCAAAATATGAAGATTTTAAAATCAATCTGAAAGAAGTACGTTTTCTATACAATGTAGTTGAAGTAAGACAAAAAGGTCGCTCTAAACGCTCTAATCGTGCAAAAGATTTTTTGTAAATAAATTATTAACTTTTAATTATACAAACAAATGAAAAAATTATTAACCTTACTAACTATTGCTATATTATCTGTATCGTTAATTACTTGTTCAAAAGACAATAATGAAGACAACAGTGATAACAATAAAAACAATATCACTAACACCACCGGTAAAGGGAAAAGCAAAAACAACAATTCAGAACAAGAATGGGTATGTGGTGAATACCACGGTAAAACACTCTACACCGGCCCCAGAGGAGGCTGTTATTACAAACAATCAGACGGAGAGAAAACATACGTAGATAGAAAATATTGCAAATGCTTAAAATAAAATTACTATGAGTTTCTTAAATAGCCTATTCAAAGGGTTTATCAGATCCGCTGTTAATCAAGTAGGGCGTGATGGTGGCAAAGTTATAAGCAACCAACTCTACGGCAATGCCCACGCCGCGCCTGTTAGGGTGTCTCAAAATCAATCAAAAACCATACATTTTGAAAGCACATCAGACTACATCGAACCTATAAATGCAGACAATAGCCCCTATAATTTCCGCTCAATGGCTGCTAAAGACAAACTAATACCTAAAGCCATCGCCTACCTACTTTTGTGTGTGTTTATACCCTTTATAGGCTCTCTTTATACTTTCCTGAGAGGTCGTGAATACTCAAAAAAACGTGATATAGAAATATACGGCAAAGAAATAGCAGCAATCAGCAAAGCAGACCGCAGATACTCATCAGGGGTTAGAGTAGAAGGCTACAGAGAACGAACTGTAATAACAGGGTACGCGCCCGCAGATAGTGCTCAATTAAGATACTTCAAAACAAAAGGGAATATTTATAAAGTAATATCCATTGCTGTTATAATATTCTACATCATATTTGCATTTACCTACAAATAAAAAAAGCCCGTGCACACACTCGCACGGGCTTCTTTCAGAAAAAACTAAAACCGAAACACCTTATACCGCCAACCAATCCACACCGCCAATAGCACAATCGCTATCCACCACCATCTTATTACTATTCCTTTCACCTCTTTTGTTTTATGAAGAAAAGCCGTATCTGTGCTCATATCTCGTCTTTCGTCTTTCCTATCTATAATCGTATTACTAAGGGTACTATTCGCCTCTATTAGGCTATTAGAAAGGCTGCTTTTAGCACTTATCTTCACCTTTCCACCTGTTACCCTAATAGTCTCATTATCACCGTCCCTAATGCGGTAATAAGTTACCTCCTGCGCATTCCCCACACTATCCTTCTCACTCTCAATCTCTACCGACCAATCCTGAAAAGTCAAAAAATCCAATTGCTGAAGCCTTTGCGACAATACCAGCGCACTGTCTTTATAGTGTATAAACCGTTCCTTTTGTACCCTGTGCTGATGCTCACTTGCTATCTCTTTGCGTGTCCTACACCCCACAAGGACCAGAAAAGCCAATAATAACCATACTATCCTAACCATAACTTTCTAACATTTTAATTGTTTTCTTAAGCACTGTAGCATAATCAGGAGCCGTAGCATACCCTGCCTTTGCTACCTCCTCAGCAAACTTATAAGGGTCTGCTTTCACCTCCAACGCCTTTGCATATCGCTTGTTCCTAAAAAAGAATTGAGTGTGGTCAGTAAAACCCTCCTCCACAGTGTAGTACTTCATAAACCAGTCTTTCACCCTATATAACCATTTCCCATCAGGTCTTTGTGTAATGCTAATAATCTTCGGAAATTTTTGAGGGTTAGGAGTTGGTGTATCTAATACCTCTGTAGTAAGTAGCAATTGCTTACTATCAGCAGGTGTGCCGCTTCTTGCCTTCACTCCAAAAAAGTTATATCCAGGGGCTCGCTTCCCCCAAGCACTCTCTAAGGCAGCCTGTGCTAAAATGAACAAATGCGAAATGCCCGTTTTGCGTTCACTTTCCAGCGCAAACGGCTTATAAGTCTGTATAAATTCTTTTGCTGTCATAATAATTAAGTATTAGTATTTTCAGTTTCTTCTGTAAGGTCAAACATCTTAAAGAATTTTTTGTTGATAATCTTCAGCAGTATTCCAGCGAACCTAAACCCTAAACAATCCAAGTTCTCTAATAAACTCACTACTAACTGCCATATAATAGCAAGCAATACCACCCAGTACAGCCAGTGAAAAGGGTCGAACTCAAAATCGCCTATCGCAGGAAATTTAATATTAGCCTCAAACGTATGCAGTACATATATCAGCACCAAGTAAGTGAGTATCTTAAGCAGCATACGCCCGATTTTGCGGCTCTCGTGTCGTTCCCCACGCTTAAACGATGCCTGTACGCCTGTTAGCCACTCAAAGAGTATCAGCACCACATAAGCGGCAAGGAATAAGTGATTGAATCCAAAAAGGAAATGAACCAAACCTATAAAGGCTGAGACTACCACATCAACCGCAATAAAATTCACTGAAAAAGTGTGTCCAAAACTGGAGTTAATAAAATCTCTCCAACCGGTAAAGCCAAATCCTTGTAATATGTAGTTTATCATTACTTGTTAATTTTTAATTCTGTTTCAAACGTTCTTCCAATAGTCTAAATTGCTCATCAGCATATTTCTTCAATGCTACATTATGATTGCTCGCTAAATTATATGTCATCGCCACACGTCCCTTATTTACTTTTATAACGATATTAAAATCACCTGAATCCGTTGTAATACAACGAATTTCTTTAAAGCCATTTTTTAGTGCTAATCTTAGGTCATCTTTATCTTCATCAGTAAAATCGTTAGAGCTCAATCCTTTGCCCTCTTCTTTATCTATTTTTTTAGCTATCTCTTCAGCAATCAGTGTCAATACTTCCGATACTCGCTCTTTAGTATTGCCACCCTCAATCTGTTCTCCTTTAATAAGTCCTATAATATCTTCTATTCGTCCCATTGTTTAATAATTTGTTAATTACTCAAATGTACTATCAAATGTCTTATCAAAAATTCGCTTCTTGCGTCTCTCCTCAAGCCCTTCTTCAAAGCGTCTTCTCTTATCATCAGCCGACAGCCATTCCATCGTCAAACAGCGTTCTGTCAGTCCTTCACTCGTGCCTAATGTTACCAGCACTCCACTACTGTTATAATCCATCGTAGCAGCCTTAACTACCAGTCCCGCGTCAAAGCCCAGCACTTCAAAATCACCCGCGCTTGTCTCTATCACCATTATCCACGTACCTGTGCTCATCGCACCTACTGACCCTACTCCTATAATCTCAGTGCCTGCACCGTGTCGCTTATCCAACCGCATCATTATCTCCTGTACGTATCCTGTGCCATTATACTTCATCACACCTGTTACCTTAAAATAATTCTGAAGTTCCACCATAAAGCCTCGCTTACCATACTGCAAACGCAAATCCACACAAGCCCGATTATAATCCACTACACTATGTACCCTATCCACACTCTCATAGGGTATCATTAGCACCCTGTGTCGTATCCCTTTCTGAGGTTTGTACCCACACACCACCCCTATATCTCTCAAGGCTAATTTACATTTCATATCAATTGCATTTTTATCTTTCGTTTATTCACTTCATTATTTTCACTTTTATACTCAGGAAGTACTTCACTATTCCTTTCAAGGTATCGCTTACAGTCCTGCCACAGCACATCTGCTTGTTGCTTGTACATCGTTCGCACATCACGCCTTTCGTTTTGGCTAATAGCCTCTCCATCTTGGTTCACCTTTTCTTTAATCCCCATTGGCGTATCTACCTGATGCCCAACGAATATATACCGCGCGTAAGCAAAGTATGCCAATACCGCCTTTAGCCCTGCAAATTCGTACTTTTTGCCCTCAAAGGCATACATACCTCCTTCAAGCAACAAGGTATAATCCCTTACCGGTGTCTCACTTGTCAAATCCTGAAAAAAAGCCTCACTTACCAGCCCCTTAAGGTCAAACATTTGCGCCTCTCTAATAAAACGGTTAAAATCCTCCTCCTTTCTGAAGAGCGAAACGCTCAAATACCTGCTACACTCCTGCTTATTTACCAAAAGTTTCATACTTTTTTCATATATAATTATTTTTAGTGTCTTAATCGCTGTTCCAGCTCCCTTGTCTTTTGTTCTATATACTCTTTAGTAGCATATACCTGCGATAGATAGATAGTTGCGCTTCCTAAAGTAGTATTTTTTAACGAATTAACAATTATTTGTATATCTCCGTTACCAGTATTATGCATCGAAAAACCCTTCACAACACCATTCAAAGCCTTATCCAAATTTTCTTTATCAGTATTGGTATAGTCGTTAGAGCTCAATCCTTTGCCCTCTTCTTTATCTATTTTTTTAGCTATCTCTTCAGCAATCAGTGTCAATACTTCCGATACTCGCTCTTTAGTATTGCCACCCTCAATCTGTTCTCCTTTAATAAGTCCTATAATCTCTTCTATTTGTCCCATTGTTTAATAATTTAATTATTCTAATCTACTAATTTGCTAATCTCAAAAAGCCCATTTGCCGAAATATCCCTTACAAAGCCATCGAATAACTCCTCAAACATCTCCTGCACATCTTGTCGCTCCTCTTGCATTTGCTCCTGCATAAATATACGTGCTTCCTTAAGGCTTTCCCCAGAAGTGTTACCAAGTTTGCCTTCCACATAATCAATTAGTACAGGGGGTACATTACCATAACTTTTGCGAATATTGTTAGCCGTCTTCTCATCAGCGTACTGAAACATATCCGCCTTGATATTGCTCTCAATAGGCTTGATAAGCACGCTATTCTCCAGCTTATCCCCCTGCATTTCTGTCTCAAAGTGAAATACCGATTGTTCAGCCTCTACGCCTATGCTCTTCTTAAGTTCATTCCTAAAATCCTCACGTTCCGCCTCGCTCTCCATCGGTAGCGTAACGAATGAATAAGTGCCAAAAAATCCCTTCTTAAAGCCGTTGCGGGTAAATATCCCTGATAGTCGTTCACTCTCACAATCCAATAGCACTACATCAGCCCACGCCAACGGGTAGGTATCATTCCTATCAAGGTTTAAGAAAAACACTTGCCCCTTATACTTATCCCAACCACCAGCCTTTGCCACTTGTGCTTCTATCACTTCCGGACGAGGGTCGTACCGGTCAATCGCCACCACGCTCTTATCCTTATCCTTAGCATTCGTTATCTTATCCCAGTCGTTATAAACCAGCACTTTGCCCCTATAACTACTGCTATCCTTAGCCCCCAGACGGCAATTCTTATACGGCAATACCTGCACGCTTGTCTTCTCATAGAAGCCGTTATAATTCACGTGTACGAATGCCCCTTTGTGCATAGCGATGCTCCTCGATACCTTTTTCAGCAAGTCGTTAGGGGTCTCCCGTTTATTATTCACAAATAACACGTCTTTTCTAAATCTGACCCCTTGCGACTTTGCTTGCTCACGCCTTTCAATCTCCAATGCAAATCCCCGTCCGTAGATAAAATCAGCAATCACCCCTGCACAAGCACGAGCCGTTGGCGAACCTGCCACCAACTGCTCAATGATTGTAGGGTAATCGTTATTCTGACCGTTAGCCAAATACGGAAATCCTTTAAATTTCTCGCTATTTGTCTTCCTGTCCTCTTTTGCCAACTCTATCGCCTTCAGCCTTGCCATTGCTAATTGTCAATTGATAATGTTACTTAATAAGTTCTTTCCAATTCTCAGGATACAAATCAAAGTTCGCAATCCTATTAGGGTTAATCTTAAGGTATCGTACCGCAATCTCATTCGTTAGCGTATCATTGTTAAAAAACTCCCCGCTACCAAAATCCATAGCTAACGAAGTAATACCCGCACGCAATCTAAACTTGCAAGGCTCATTACTATCTACCTCCTTAACCGATTGTTCTCCTTCTGATGAAGGAGTTACTTCACTCCCTAATTCACTAATTTGCTCATTAGTTAATTCTTCTTGTGTGTTTTGTTCTTTCCTTGCCATATTCATTTTATTAAGTTCGTCAATCCCTTCATTGCACAGTCTATCCCAGTAGCCGCGCAACTTCTGAGGGCAACTCTCACAGAGGTTATCTTTGCCAAACAAGTAAGCATAAAAGGCGATGAAGGTCTCTTTGTCCTCCCTCACCGCCTTATCATAACCACCATTTATCAGCCCCTTTAATATTTCTTCAGTGAAAACCATAGTATGCTAATTTGCTAATTGGCTAATTAAGCAGCCAGTTTCTTGTCAAATTTTTTCTTAGTAGTTGCATAATCAGTCTCAAGCCACTTCAAGGCTACATTAGGTTCTTTCTGATTAGCAGGGGTAGATATAGTGAACTTAAACGCCCCGCCATTCGTACGACCTTCGCCCTCTGTTACCTCCAGCCCTACAAAGAAGCCTAATACATCAAAACTGCTTTCCCCTTTCGCTTTGTGCTCAATCACCGCAACCAATTGCGCCCCGTTTATAAACTGGTCAATTTGTGCGTAATCATCAGCACTTTTGCCATACACAGTAATACCTATTGAGTGCTTATAGCCGTTGTAATCATCATCTGAAATCTCCGGCTTAATACTCTCCGATATATGTGTCTCTTTGAAGTTATCAAAAAAATACCCCGTTTTGCCACTCTTCAGCACCAGCGTATTCATTTTATTTTTGTCAGCCTCAATTGTAGTTGCAGCAAAGTCAATATCAGCCCTATTGAAAAGCAATATGCGCTTTTCAATACCCTTCACCTTATCATCACAATCAAAGGTCAAATCCTTACTTAATACATTAACACATTGTGCCATAATTCAATATTAATTTGTTATTTTATTAATTTGTCAATTAGCAAATACACTAATCTGCTAATTGACAAATTTGCTAATTCTTAAATTGCCATCGCCCCAGTAGTGCCAATCACACGTTGGAAATCCATTCTGTAAGCCGCCTTCAAATACACGTGCTCATCTTTACCGCCTATGTACTCAATTTCAATATCATTAAGAGAGCTCATTGAGTCAACGCCTACTTGGCATTCCGATTTATCCAACAAAATCACACGGTGAGGGTTATCCCACTTAGTGCCATTGCTGAAATCCCTACGAATAATCTCATCAAACCAGCGATGCGTAATAACGGGTATCCCTTCAAACTCGCCAACCATATAACCACCCTCCATTTTGTCAAGTGTTAATTCGTTCTTGTACTCACTTCTCAAGTAACGAGATAGATTTATAGCCATCGAATGAGTAGCCAAAAATATAGGTTGTGAACCATTGGCAAATGTTAGTGGGTCAGCCTTATCAATCAAAGCCGTAAAAGCATTGAATGCTGTATCACGCGCCAAAGCCGATTGCGTTGCAAATGTGTTCTGCGCATTCTCTGCAATAGTTACTCGCTTGCTTGCATCGGTAGTAATCATTTTAAAGAATTGAGTGTACAATCCGTTAATTACATTGTAATTTTCTTTTGCTACGCCCGCCTTCAAATTCTCACTACCACTGCCCGAACCTACATTGCTCGCCTCCTTGTTACCAAAGAATACGAACTTATTGAAATCTGTTTGAATAGCATTGCTAAAACGCTCTGCCAAGAAAGCAATAAAGTCACCATCAGAAATATCCACCTTCTTAATACCTTTCTTGCTTGCCCATTGCAAAAATGAATTTTCCAATGCACTATAACATTCTGATATAGTAGCCCTTAACGCTACAGGCTCCCACCAGCCAGTGCGAACTGGTACATCAAAGGGTACAGGCTCCATACCGCAACCAGTATCCTTACGCGTTACACCCTCTACAGACCCGTAATAGCCGTACTCTGTATTTGTGGTAACATTCTCCACAATCGTCAGTGCCTGCTTCGCATCAGCATTGCCAAGCGTGCGCTCCTCTATCAAGTCCTTAATATCCTTGATATATTCCTTAGTGCGCTCCTGCTCCTTGATAAAATCTTTTAATTTTGTTTTTGCCATACCTACTTTTTTTAATTCTTATAAGTCGCTATACGCGCCTTAATTTCATCCAAACTTAACTTTTTGTTACTGCCACCAGTTGCATTACTTACGCTGCCCTCGTCTTTCACATCAAATTTGCTTTGCGTTTTCTCAATTCTTGCAAATCTCTTTTCAATTGCAGTGATTTTTTTAGCCAACGTATTGAAGCCCTCCATTACCGCTTGTGCAAACTCATCATCAGCACCCGCTCCTTTGTCAGCCTCTTTACCCTCGTCTTTAGGAGTTTCTTTTTCCTTAATCTCCTTAATCGCGCCCCCTTCTACTACAAGGGTGCGCTCGTCCTTCAGCAAATAATCGCCATCAGCAAGCGGCTTTTCAGCATCCTCGCCTCCGTCCGTCTTTTGCTTCACCTTATCTCCTACAGCAGGCTCTTCAGCCTCTGTTTCTACCGTGATAATATCACCATTTGCCAGCGTCAAATCCACATCAAATAATGATTTACCAAACATTGCCACTAAGGCACGTGCAAAAACACCTTTTTTCATATTTTTCATATTCTTCTTATTGTTTTTTCTACCCAAATAAGCCTCGTAACGGCTAAAAAAATCCCCTAATATCTTAGGTTCTTTCTCTAAAATCTCAAATATTTGAGGGTTTTCGTCCAAAAAATCCGTAATTTTTACTCCCAAATCATCTGCTGAGTGAAAAAGACTATCAGTAGCTGCAGGGTCATCTACCAAATCCGACGAAATCCACTCAATCAACTCGTGCCCATCAGCCTCTTTCTTTTCCCCGTCCTCCTCGTACTCTTCAATTACGTAATTTGCTAAAATCACAATCGAATTACCAAACATATCCGAGTTGCTTTGTGCCATTCGCATAATGTAGTCATACATCGTAATGCCACGCCCCTCCACGTTTGTATCCTTTGCAATCTCATCAAGGTATAAGTCGCCAAAAAGTTTTTCGTCCTCTACCTTAAAATTCTTATACCTACCAATGTAAGAGCCTAACGAGTTATTACACATAGTGGGGTGCCCAAAGCGCGCCTTAATGTAGCCACGTTCATCTCCCTTTGCTTTTAACTCGTTTAAAAAACGTTCAGAAAAGTACGTCCCATTCTTATTCAATCCCTTTTGAGCCAATACAACACCATATATAACGCCTTTTTCAACGTCAATCTGTTGCGCGCTCGCTTTGTTATACTCCGGATTTGCCCTAAACTGATACTTTTTCATTGCATTTTGTTTCATTACATTTGCAAAATTAATGATAAAGGCAGTAGCTTGTTGCTAATTTATGTTAGCAATCATTTGTGTAAGTAATGCCTACATTTGCAATGTGATACGCTTGCATTCTTAATTATTTGTATTTCATTTTTAGACAAAAAAAAGCACGCTAAAATAGCGTGCAAAAAAAAACACCTATTCCCGTAGGTGTTTTTTTTTAGTGTCATTAATCATTAGCAAGGCTTTTAAAGTAATAATAAAACAGACCCTTCGTCCGTATTCCCATCTCCCTATGTCCGTTCACCAGTGCAGAAATTTCCGCTTTTGCAAGCCCCAAATCCTTTACCAGTTGCTTATTACCTACCTTATAGCGGTTCATTCTCTCCTGTATCCATTCCGGTGTTACCACCTGAGCCGGAGCCTCTATGTATTTTGTTGCTCCAATCCTCAATTCCCAGCCCTCAAACAAAGGCGCAAAAAGTCCCCGCGCACGTTCCATCAATGCCGCCTCGTCTAAGTAATTATCAGCCGGACTGCGTTCCTGCCATACCGCAATCACAAGTTCATTTTTTTCTTTATTAAGAGCCATTATTTTAAAGAATATCCGCGCATACCGCTGATACTGCAATGCCATTTGCTCCAACCTTTCCAGCTGCTCTACTGATAGCAAATCCTTAATCTTATGTACTGCTTTTACGTTCATATTACTATTATTTTAAAGAAAGGGGAGGAGTTTACCTCCCCTTATCATTGTTACAACTCAATTACATTTGCATTTCCTATATCGAATATAGCTAACTGCTCATTTGCTCTTCCCAGTGATAGTGCTGCTTGCAACTCTTCTACTATCATTACACAGTCGTAATAAAATCGCTTGCTCTGATTATCATACCAACCTCCCACTACATAGGTACTTTGCTTTGCAATCTCAATCACCCTCTTAAGTCCTTCATCTCCAAAACTATCTTGCGTCATCTTCATTGCTACACAATAGCCATTTTTAGGAGTTTGAAAATCTAACAATGAAATTGTGAACCCTTCTTTGTTAGCCTCTGCAATCTGTTTTACTTTATCAAATGTATTCATTTTCTTTTCGGCAGTCTTTATTCAGTCGCCCGCTGTCTTATTATTTAACGATGCAAAGATATGGCAAAAGTTTTAATTATGCAAACTTTTTAGCAAAAATTTTTCAACTTTTTTCATACCATACCCCGCACTCTACCAACTCCCCCGCATCATTCTTCATATACAAAACGCGCCCCTTATTAGCCGTCTCCTTTGTAGGGGTGATTAATTCCCTAACATCTACATCGAGGGCATTTGCTAACTCAATAAGCACCTTTAAAGACGGGTTACCAGTAATACGAGCATTCTGTAACTCCAAGATATGTAGCATTTACTAACTGCAGTCAGATCGG
>ERZ772979.1013-NODE-1013-length-17320-cov-3.373125_pt1 | contig 17320 bp, 15 predicted proteins | sample MGYA00511130_ERZ772979 | MGnify/ENA primary metagenome ERZ772979 (study PRJEB29015, sample SAMEA2738103) | human oral metagenome | biome: human oral; feature: human-associated habitat; material: saliva | place: China | collected 2186 ... | reverse complement strand
CAGGATCGCCAACAGATAAATAGCTATCTTTTAATGCATTGATCCATTCGCCTTTTGCAATATCCATAGAATTTACCGCACTTTTTACTGGTGCGATTAAGACTAAATCATTGCCCACTAAAACTTTTTCGGTTTCTTTCACGGTTAAATCTTTTTCAGAAAGATATTTCATCCATTTATTGCTTGCAGAGACAAAAATATCTGCTGGCGCGCCTTCTTCAATTTGTTTTGCTAAAGTTGAAGAAGAAGCAAAAGAAAACACTACTTCATTTTTCGGATTTTGTTTTGCGTAATCTTTTGCAACTTGTTGTAAAGCATCTGTCATTGAAGCCGCTGCAAATACAGTTACTTTAGCGGATGCCGCAAAAGAAAAGCCTAATCCCGCGATTAAAAGTGCGGTTGAAATTTTAGTTAATTTTTTCATGAATCATCTCCTATGACTATCGATATCTAACTTATTATATATCGATTTTAATATATAAAGAAAGTAGCAAATATAAAAAATAACTAAAAAAGTTGCCTGAAAGTATTTTATAAGAAGTACTTTTGGGCAGCTTTTTTTATTACAAATATTGTTGTTATTATTTTATTTATTATCTTTGCCCCACTTTTAAAATAGAATAAAATGTTTGATAATTTAAGCGATAAATTAGAGAAAGCCCTGCATAACCTCAAAGGGCACGGTAAAATTACCGAAATTAACGTAGCCGAAACCCTTAAAGAGGTTCGTCGCGCATTGTTAGACGCCGACGTAAACTATAAAATAGCTAAAGATTTTACCAATACCGTAAAAGAAAAAGCTATCGGACAGCAGGTGCTCACTACCCTACAACCTGGTCAGTTGATGGTGAAAATCGTAAAAGATGAACTTACCCAACTGATGGGAGGTGATGCCGCTGGGGTAAATCTGTCGGGTAATCCTACCGTGATATTAATGTCGGGGTTGCAAGGGTCTGGTAAGACTACTTTCTCTGGAAAATTAGCTAACTATCTGAAAAGCAAAAAGAACAAAAAGCCCCTCTTAGTGGCTTGCGACGTGTACCGCCCTGCTGCGATAGACCAGCTGCACATAGTGGGCGAGCAGGTAGGCGTACCGGTATTTTCGGATAAAGGCAATAACAATCCAGTGGATATCGCTCTGAAAGGTTTGGCTTACGCTAAGGAAAATCATCTGAACGTGGTGATTGTCGATACGGCAGGTCGTTTGGCCGTTGATGAGCAGATGATGAACGAAATATCAAACATTCACCAAGCTATCAAACCTCACGAAACGCTCTTCGTAGTAGATGCGATGACAGGGCAAGACGCGGTAAACACGGCTAAAGCCTTTAACGATGTGCTTAACTTTGACGGGGTTATCCTTACTAAATTAGACGGTGATACCCGCGGAGGGGCTGCTATCACTATCAAATCAGTAGTAAATAAGCCTATCAAGTTTGTAGGTACGGGTGAGAAGATGGACGCTATAGATGTGTTCTACCCTGACCGTATGGCTGACCGTATCCTCGGTATGGGGGACGTGGTTTCGCTCGTTGAACGCGCCCAAGAGCAATTTGACGAAGAACAGGCTCGCAAACTACAGAAGAAAATCGCTAAAAACCAATTTGGTTTTGACGACTTCCTTGAACAAATACAGCAAATAAAGCGTATGGGTAGTATGAAAGACCTACTCGGTATGCTACCAGGGGTGGGCAAAGCGGTGAAAGACCTCGACATAAAAGACGATGCCTTTAAGCACATAGAGGCTATCATTCACTCGATGACCCCTAAAGAGCGCAGCAATCCTGCTATTATAGATATGAGCAGGAAAAAACGCATCGCTAAAGGTAGTGGTCGTGAGCTTCAGGAGGTGAATCAACTAATGAAGCAGTTTGAGCAAATGAGCAAAATGATGAAGATGATGCAAGGCGGCGGCGGTAGAAAAATGATGCAAATGATGCAGGGAATGAGATAAAACCTAATGATAAAAAATTACTGTTTATGAAAAAGTTTATAGAAACCGTAGTAAAGAACAAAGAGGTGTTCTACTTAGAGGTAGACGAATCGTTCGCTATGTGTAGCTCAGTATCTTTTTATATAGAAGAGACTAACGAGGCTATTCCGGTAGCGCTCTTTTTTGAGGATAAAGACGCTGCTTTGGCTTGCAAAACTGAAGATTGGAAAAACGGTATACTGCAATCAGCTACCTTAGAAGAATTTATCGAAATTTGCTTTGGTATGCAGGTAGAGACAATGGCTGTGGGAATAGGCTTTAAAGCTGACCTATCGGGCGGTGAAGAATACATACCTACAGAGATTGTAAAAGCTCTTATAGATGAAATAGAAAGAACAAAAACCTCTACTACTTTTAGCGATTCTTTTGAGTCTTTAGCACAAGTAAAAGAGGCTTTGCAAATGATAGGGGAATAGTCGTTAGTGATTAGTCTTTAGTCGTTAGAAAGCGACAAATAGGAATAAGGGCTGTGAATTAGAGTTTAAAGACTAATGGACTAAAAACTAACGTACTAACCAATAGCTAACATACTAACGACTAATGGACTAACGACTAATGTTAATATACTAATATCTAAACAAAAATGATTATTTTAGACGGAAAAAAGACCTCAGAAGCACTCAAACAAGAAATTGCTGAAGAAGTAAAACAACTGAAAGCGGCTGGCAAGAAAGTGCCTCACTTAGCCGCTGTATTAGTAGGCGACAACGGCGCGAGTATTACCTACGTAAACAGCAAGGTAAAAGCCTGCGAACAGGTTGGCTTTGCTTCTACTCTTGTAAAACTGCCTGCTGACATAACAGAAGAAGCGCTCTTAAAAGAAATAGACAAGCTCAACGCTAATGCTGATATTGATGGTTATATAGTGCAATTGCCACTGCCTAAGCATATCGATGAGCAGAAAATACTCTTAGCTGTAGACCCTAAGAAAGATGTAGATGGTTTTCACCCTGCTAACTTTGGTAGAATAGCCCTTGATATGGAGGCTTTTATACCTGCAACTCCCTTTGGAATTATGGAGCTCCTTAAGCGCTATGAAGTGCCTACCAAAGGCAAGCACGTAGTGGTAGTAGGGCGTTCGCATATAGTGGGTAGACCTATCAGTATTTTGCTCAGCCAGAAAGGTGCTCAAGGTAATGCTACCGTCACCCTAACCCATAGTCACACTCCCAACCTTGCTGACTTTACTCGCCAAGCTGACATCATAGTAATGGCGTTAGGAATACCAGAGTTTCTCAAAGGAGATATGGTAAAAGAAGGGGTAACCGTGATAGATGTAGGTATTACACGTCTGCAAGACGATAATGCCCCTAAAGGATACCGTATTGTAGGCGATGTGGCTTTTGATGAAGTGAAAAATAAAGCTAGCTACATCACCCCTGTACCTGGTGGCGTAGGCCCTATGACTATAGCTATGCTACTGAAAAACACACTGTTGGCTTGTAAGTGGCAAAAATGTTAAAAAAACAAAAATATTTGTGCTTTTATTTGGAAATTATTTTTCCTTTTTATACTTTTGCAGCGTATAAAGAATAAACCTAAATTGCACATTAAGCAACGAGCAATATGTACTTATTTAGATTGATAGTTCGTTGTTTAATGTGCTTGTTTATTCATAATATTTTAAATAAATTATGATTGCACAACATCTACCAGCAGGTACAACTTTAGCAGAAGGGAGTATTGTAATTGATAAACTCATCGGGCAAGGAGGTTTTAGCTTTGTGTACAAAGGGAGTATGTACTTATCAGCAAGGACAGACAATGCTTTTGTTACAGGTAAAGGATACAAGATACCTGTTATCATCAAAGAATTATTTATTGCAGACAGGGCTGGGCGTCAGCCAGATGGCAAAACTATCTATTGGAATGATGAAAATAATCCGAATGAAGAGACACGACTTAGTAGTCGTATTAAAGAGAAAACAGTAAGTGAGGCTAAAAAGCTGCAAAAACTACAAGACTGCCCCTATGTAGTAAAAATAATAAATGCTTTTAGGGAGAATAACACTATCTATCAAGTTACCGAAGAAATCTCTAATGCTGTTGATTTTAAGGAAAAATTGCAACTTTCGGAAGATCAGCAGGGAGTAGTATTACCACTAAAACAAACGCTCAAATACATTCACCAGATATCGGAAGCCTTAAGAGAGGTTCACCATAATGATATTGTACACTTAGACATAAAGCCAGAAAATATACTTTGTGATAGTTATGATAATGCTATTCTTATAGACTTTGGAATTTCTGTTACTATTTCTTCTACTGGTACCAAAAGTAAAACTACCTTTTTAGGTGCCGCCTCTATACCTTGGGCTCCTAACGAACAGCTCTATAATAACTATGCTGCCATTGGCTTTGCTACGGATATTTATTCATTGGGACAAACATTTTATGCATTTCTCACGGGACGAATTCCTATATATATATCAAGTAATTCTTACTTACCACCTTCTGCGTACAATAGTGAAGTTAGCCCTTATTTAGATAAAGTAATTGCCAAATGTATACAAGCAGAAGCTATAGACCGCTACCAAACCATTGATGAGTTTTTAGTAGCTTTTGAAGGTGAAAAAGACTATACCAAGCTAATAACGGAAGCTCAAAAGGCTGCTACACTACAACAGTATGAGAAAGCTTTACGCCTATTGCGACAAAGTGAAAAATATATACCGCTTACACCTGAACTGACTGAACTACGCAAGCAGTGTAAAGCCGACCCTGAAAAAGAACGCAAAGAGGCTTTAGCTGCTATCCATAACATATACTTAGTACCGCTTACTGAACTTACAGAAGCACAAATTGCAAGTGAACAAACTAAGGTAGCACAAAAAATAAACCTTATTGAGGCGTATAACCAAAAGTACCCTACCCATACTGAGTACTACCTTTTGCAACAATGCCGAGACCACCAAAAAGAACTAGAGACTCTTAAACTACGTTTTCAACAACAGGAAGCTGATTTAGATGCTATCAACCGTATAGTACTAATACCTATAAATAAGCTGAGAAAAGAAGAAATAGAATCGGCTAAGATAGTAGTAGAAAAGAAGTTAAGCCTTATAAAGAAATACCAGCACAATTACCCTGCCGATTACAACATAAAGACAATTTTAAATGAGTGTAAAGAGTATCAGAAAAAATTGGAAGGAACAATTGTCTTTGATGACGCCCGTATCAAAGAAGAGTCCGTACCTATTGTAGAACCTTTTTCTACTTCTTCCTCTTCTAAAAAAAGTAGTTATACAAAATATATAATTGCTGCCGTAGGTGTTATAGCTGGAATATTCTTTTTTATGAGGAATGGTAATGCTACCGAAGCAACACCAACGCAGGTAGTGGAACAACGAATTGATAGCCCTGAAGGCTATTGGTTATACACAGGACATTTAGACAACGGACAGCCTCAGGACAGTATAGGTGAAGCAAAATACTACACGAAAGGTGGAGAGCTTTTGTATACCTATAAAGGAGGGTTTGCTAATGGGGAACGCACAGGTGTAGGGAGAGTGATAGAAAAACGTATGGAGAGTAATGCAAAAGAGTTTGATTACTTTATTTATACAGGAAAAGTGATTAATGATGAGGCAAATGACCTGAATGGCAAGGGGGTTTATTATAGCAGTCAGTTAAAATATCCGTTTGTTTACGAAGGAGGTTACAAGGGTAACAAACGCAGCGGGAAGGGTTGTGAAACTTATGCTGAAGCAGATAAGCAAGAAAAAAAGAATAAAGGTATAAACCCTGCTGAATCTTTCTGTGGCAATTTTAAAGACGATTTCCCTAACGGAAGGCTTACTATAAAATTTGCAGATGGCACCTCAATGACTGCCGACTATGATGGTAATTATAACCCTACGAATAAAAAACATTACGATAAAAATGGACAAGTTGTTAATAATCAATAAAATGAAATATCTATTATTTTACGCGCTATTGCTGATTGCTGCGATGAGCTATGGACAGGGTTTTTTAAAGGAAGAAAAAGTCAAATCTGAACCTCTAAAGATAACAAAACAATATGATGCTACAGGTAGTTTTTACGAAAATTTGGCTTGGGTAACTCTTAATGGCAAATATGGTTTTATAGATAAAACAGGAAAAGAAATAACTTCTTTAGAATATGATGATGTAAGATCCTTTGAAGAAGGAGTTGCTAAGGTTAATTTTAATAACAAATGGTGTTTCATTAATACTACGGGAAAAGAAATAAGCTCTTTATATGATGAACTATCAGATTTTTCATGCAACCTATCAAGAGTAAAGCTAAATAATAAATATGGTTTTATTAATAAAACTGGTAAAGAAATTACTTCTATTAGGTATTATGCTGCTTTAGATTTTTCAGAAAACTTTGCTGCAGTGGCACTTAATAATGATAAATGGGGATTTATAGATAAAACTGGTGAAGTAATCATACCTATTAAATATGATGATGTAGATTCTTTTTCAGAAGACTTAGCAGCAGTAAAACTTAATGATAAATGGGGATTTATTAACAAAACTGACAAAATAATTACATTGATTAAGTATGATGATATATTTGGTATTTCGAAAAATTTAGTAGCAGCAAAACTAAATGATAAATGGGGAATTATTAATAAAATAGGTGAGGTTGTTGTACCTTTTGAATATGAAAATATTGATTTTTTTAAGGAAGGTTTAGCAAAAGTAAAATTAAATGGAAATTTAGGTTTTATTGATAAAACAGGCAAAAAAATTATACCTATTAAATATTTTACCCTTTATGATTTTTCAGAAGGATTAGCTGTAATAGGAAATATTGATTTAAGTAGTAGAGTATTAGATGAAAAATATGGCTTTGTAGATAAAATAGGAAATGAAATTATTCCTATGAAATACAATAAAGCTAAGAGTTTTTCAGAAGGATTAGCCGGAGTAGAAAAGAATTATAAATGGATTTTTATAAATAAAATGAATAAAAAAGCTATTCCTTTTGAATATGATGACATATATTCTTTCTCTAAAGGTATTGCAAAAGTTAAACTAAATGGAAGATGGTTCTATATAAACAAAAAAGGAGAGTGTGTAAAAGACTGTCGATATGCTCCTTCTAATTATCCAAGAACTAACTAACCTAAAAAACATTACAGAGATGAAAAATATATTATTTCACATACTATTATTAGCTGCAGTAATGAGCTATGGACAGGGACTATTAAAAGAAGAACAAAGTGAAACTAAAAAAGTACCTCAAAAAAATAAAAAATATGATTGGATAGATAATACTTATAGGAATGATATTGATTTAAAAATGGTAAATTTGAATGGCAAATATGGATTTATTGACAAAACTAGTAAAATAGTCATCCCTATTAAGTATGATTTTATTGGTCTTTTTTATGAAGAATTAGCTTATGCTGAATTAAATGGTAAATATGGTTTTATCGATAAAAATGGGAAAGAAATTACAGCTTTTAAATATGATTATGTTTATTCTTTTTCAGAAGGATTGGCAGGAGTTCGGTTAAATGATAAATGGGGATTTATAGACAAAACAGAAAAGCAGGTTATCCCTTTTAAATATGAAAGCGTTCAGTCTTTCTCAGAAGGAGTTGCTATAACTAAACTAAATTATCGATGGGGTGCTATTAACAAGGAAGACAAAGAGATAATTCCTTTCAAATATGATTATGCTGATAGTTTTTCAGAAGGTTTAGCAAGAGTACAGTGGAATAATAAATATGGGTACATAGACTTAAAAGGTGAAGAAATTACACCTATAAAGTATGATTATGTTAGTAGTTTTTCAGAAGGTCTATTAATAGTAAAGCTCAACAACAAATGGGGCTTTATAAATAAAACAGGTAAAGAAGTGATTCCTATAAAGTATGATTATGCATATAGTTTTTCAAAAGGTTTAGCTAAAGTAAAATTGAATGGTAAAATATTCTATATAAACCCAAAAGGGGAATGTGTTATAGATTGTAATAACGCTCCTTCCGACCACCCCAGAGAAAAATAACTTAAAAAAATAACAAACATGAAAAACATATTACTTTACACTCTATTACTAACTGCTACCCTTGGCTATGGACAGGGGCTGCTACCTGAAGAAAATATACAACTTAGTCGGAAAAATGTTCAAAAAGGAAAAAAATATGAATGGAAAGAAGAATATTCAGAGGGTTTGGCTTATGTATTTTCAAATGATAAATATGGTTTTGTAGACACATCTGATAATATAGTTATACCTATTAAATATGATTATGTTCGTTCTTTTTTAGAAGGTTTAGCAGGTGTTAAATTGAATGGTAAATGTGGGTTTATTGATACAACAGGCAAAATAGTAATTCCTTTTATGTATGAAGATTTTGTTAGTTTTATTCAGGGTATGGCTCGTGTAAAACTAAATGGTAAATGGGGATTTATAAATAAAGAAGGAAAAGTAATAATACCTTTTAAATACGATTTTGTCGAGTTCTTTAATGAAGGATTAGCGTTAGTAGAAAACAATCGTAAATATGGTTTTATAGATATAACAGGTAAAGAAGTAGTTCCTGTGAAATATGATTATGCTATGAGATTTTCAGAAGGTTTAGCTTCGGTAGAATTGAATAATAAATGGGGGTTTATTGATACAACAGGCAAAATAGTAATTCCTTTTGTATATGAATCTTTTTCTAATTTTGTAAAAGGTTTAGCTCTTGTAACAATTAATAATAAATCATTCTATATAAACAAAAAAGGTGAATGTGTAAGGGGCTGTAAAAACGCTCCTGCCGACCACCCCATAGCCAAATAATTTTTAAAAATATTACAAACATGAAAAATATATTACTTTACATATTATTATTAGCTGCAGTAATGAGCTATGGACAAGGATTGTTACAAGAGGAGAAGATAGTTCCTCCTAAACGTACTACCCCCTACAAGGCTAAACCTGCACCTCCCTCAGCACAAGCTGCTGAAAAAGCTCGTATTGCTAAAATGGAAAAAGAATTGCAAGAAGCTGATGCTGCTTTTGAAAAAGAAGAATATGAAAAAGCATACATTATATATACTAAGTATGAAAATAATTTAGATGGTGAACAATATTATCGTTTAGGGTGGATGTATGCTACCGCAAATGCAACTGATAAAAATTTTGAGAAAGCAAGAATATATTTTGAAAAAGGAGCCAATTTAAATAATGCTGATGCTATGAATGGATTAGGTAGTATTTACAGAATAGGAGGTAATGGAGTAACTCAAAATTATGAAAAAGCCTTGTTTTGGTATAAAAAAGCTATTGATAATGGCAGCGCAAAGGCTATGAATAATTTAGGTTGGATGTATAATGAAGGTTTAGGAGTTACTCAAGATTACAAACAAGCATTTTATTGGTATAAAAAAGCGGCTGAAGCAGGAAATAGTTATGGTATGAATAATTTAGCTATCCGATACTATAATGGAGAGGGCACTTCAAAAAATTTAGAGCAAGCTTTCTTTTGGTTTAAAAAATCAGCTGAAGCGGGAAATGATTGGGGAATGAATAATTTAGCTTTTCGTTATTATAATGGAGAGGGTACCACCAAAGATTATAATCAGGCTTTTTATTGGTTTAAGAGAGCAGCTGAAGCTGGAAATAGTGATAGTATGAATAATTTAGCAACCCGCTATTATAATGGAGAGGGTACTACCAAAGACTATAGCCAAGCGTTTTACTGGTTTAAAAAATCAGCAGAAGCGGGAAATGATGTAGCGATGAATAATTTAGCTATTTGTTATTATAATGGTAAGGGTACTGCTAAAGATTATAATCAGGCTTTTTATTGGTATAAAAAAGCAGCAGAAATAGGGAATAGTAATGGTATGAATGATTTAGCTAATCGTTACTATAATGGAGAGGGTACCACCAAAGACTATAATCAGGCTTTTTATTGGTATAAAAAATCAGCGGAAGCTGGAAATAGTTATGGTATGAATGGTTTAGCTATTAGTTACTATAATGGAAAGGGTACCACCAAAGACCATAATCAGGCTTTTTATTGGTTTAAGAAAGCGGCAGAAGCTGGAAATAGTAATAGTATGAATAATTTAGCTAATCGTTACTATTATGGAGAGGGTACTACTAAAGATTTAGAAAAAGCTAAATATTGGTATAAGAAAGCTTGTGAAGCAGGTAATCAAACAGGATGTGATAACTTAAAGAATTTAAACTAATATGAAACTAATTTTATTTTTGCTTTCTCTGCTTATTAGCAGCTATGCGTCAGCTACTACGTATGCTGTAATTGTAGGAGTGGAGGAATACGATAGTCCTAAGGTGAATAACTTAACGGCTTCTGTAGATGATGCTGAGCGTGTGTATACTTTCTTTTTGCAACATACGGCTGCCGAAAATCTTATACTGCTTCGCAACAAAGAGGCTACTAAAGCTAATATACTAAAAGCTATGCAGCGGCTATTTGCTAAAGCAAAAGCTGATGATATGATATTTTTCTATTTTTCAGGGCACGGTAGTAAAGGGGCTTTCTGTCCGCACGACATCAGTACCGGAGCTCTTTATCATACCGATATAAGGAATGCTTTTAAGGCTTCGCACGCTAAAACAAAAATGTGTGTAGCCGATGCTTGTTATTCGGGGAGCATTACTACTAAAAAACCAGCTCCTGCCTCGCAAAAAAACAACAATCAGAATGTTATTATCTTTATGTCGTCTCGCGATAACCAAGTTTCTGCCGAAGCAAGAAATTTTACAGGCATTTTTACCAGATTTTTCTTACTCGGTATGATGGGGGAAGCTGATGCCAATAACGACAGAGCCATTACTCTATACGAACTTTATGTATATGTGCGCAAAAACGTAACTAAGACCCATTCGCAAGTGCCTGTAATGCTGGGTAAGTTTGATAAGAATATGAAGTTAATAAGTTATTAATCGATACTATGGAAAAACATTTAAAAATCAAACACAGTAAGTTTCACAAAATATGTATTCCTACCCTACAAGGGTTTGAGCTTATATCAGTAAATGAGATTATGTACCTACAAGCTGATGGTGCTTATACATATTTTTTTATGGAAAGTGGCAATCGTATCACCTCAACTAAAAACTTAGGTTTTTATGAAGAGGAACTGAAAGAAGAGCCTTTCTTGCGCATTCATCAGACTTTTATGGTGAATATCAACAAAGTAAAACAATATCTAAAAGCTGATAACGGCTATGTGATTATGACTACCGGAAAAGCTATCAGAGTATCGCGTTCTAAAAAAGATGAATTATTGGCGTTTTTTAAGATGGGCTACTCATCAGAATAATCAGCCAAAATAACTATATGATTAGAAAAAAGAACACTTTATAAAACAACCTTTTTATTATTGGATTATAATACTTACATTTGCAACAAAAATATAGACTATGGCAGCAAAAACTATCACTTTAGGGCGCGACACCTCTAATACAAAAGTTTATAATAAAGGAGACATCAGTAGTAAACACGCTAAAATTACTCTGATAGGTAATAACGAGTATGAAGTAGAAGATTTAGATTCTACTAATGGTACGTATGTGAATGGGTATCGCATAAAAAAAGCTAAAATATCAGGCAATGACCAATTGCGTCTTTCTATGGATACTATTGTAGATGTACCTGCTTTGTTTGGTGCTAAACTACCTTTCCCACCTATGCCCAAAAAGAACTCTCCTAAAGATTTCACTAATGAGTTTGCCCAACTAAAGGAGATATACGATAATTACAAAGCTGAAAGAGCAAAAATAACTATAGATTACAATAGGCGAACAGGGCTCATCAGAGGGGTATTAACCTCAGTGCCTATGGTTGCTATTATGTTTATAGCAATGGGTATGGGGCAAGATGGTGAGCAAAAAATAAGAAACTCTTTAGGAATGAGTATGATGCTACTGATGACTTTAGGCTCAACCTTAGCAAGCTATTTCACCAGTGATAATAGTAAAATGTTAGCTAAGTTAGACGAGCTTGATGAAAACTTCAGAATACGCTATGTATGTCCTAATCCTGATTGTCTGCACCAACTAAACGGACAAGCGTGGAATATATTGCACAGCACAGGCGAATGCCCTAAGTGTCGTGCTATCTATAACAAGAACAAACTAAAAAATATTTAATAACCTAATAAATAACATCAAAATGGACGAAAAAACAAAAATCTTAGAAGAGAATGTAAAGAATAATGATTCTTTCAAAAAAGAAGCGGTAGAAAAAGCAAAAACAGCTAATAGAGAGGCTATAATGAAAAAAATAGCTGTGGCTGGAGGAGGCGCTGTATTAGGAGGTATTATAATGGGCTTTACCTCATCAGAAAACCACCCTACTACTGAGGGAGAAAATACACACGGACAGCCTCATCAATCTACTGAAGAACCTGTAGTTGTAATACACGATAAAGCTCCTGTTGCCCAGAATGTAACAGAAGATATGAGTTTTAGTGATGCTTTTGCTATAGCACGTGCTGAAGTAGGCCCTGGAGGAGTTTTTCAGTGGCACAATAAGTGGTATGGCACTTATACTAAAGCTGAATGGGATAGTATGGATGCTGATGATATAGCCCAATACAATCAATCTATTAGCCATCTTCCTGCATTAGAGCCTTATCATCCAGACCCTAAACCTGAGATTATACACAACATTGATGCTGAGGTGTTAATGAAAGAAGAAGATGTAACCTTAACTGATGGTCAAGTAGTACATTTAGCACACTTCAAACAAGGTAACGAAGTCATTACAAAGGTAGATGTAGATGGAGATGGGGAGTATGATTACATACTTGATATAGAATCAGGACAAGCAATCGGTTTAAACGGAAATGATGACACTGAAATGCATTTCGACTCTAATAACAATCCTACTCCTGAACCTATAGGTGACCCTATTATAAAATATGACGAAATAGGAGGATATCCTGCAAAGTTAGAAGTCTATAACGATGGACATCAAGAAATACATATTGATAGTGATGGAGATGGACAATATGATGATGCAGCTATAATTGTAGAACCCGATGGCGTAACAGCAACAGCCTATCTGTATGACGGAAATGGTAATATTATAGACCAAGTGGTAGTTGATATTAATTCGTTATCTGATATTGATTCTACTGTTGAACAAAACACAGATCCTTATGTAATAGATAGTAACATTATAGAGCAAGACGGATATGTGGCACAAGTAAATGTTTATTCGGATGGGCATCAAGAAATACTTCTCGATGCTAATGGAGATGGACAATATGATGATGGTCGCATTTTTGTAACCTCAGATGGTGCTATCAGTTATTATGATGCTGATAATAACCTAGTAACAGACCCTTCAGCACTAAATGCACTAAATCTGCCTGAAGATGATGTTGTTACTTTTGAAGTAGAAATTAATGATGATAATAACATCGCTGATAATAATTTCGGAGATGATTTCAACAACAATATTGACACTAACGATTGGTCATCACCTGTATAACCCTAAAAAATAAAGACTATGGATATACGTTGCCCTCGAGAAGAGTGTAATACCAAGATAAATGTGGCAGAAGCGGTACTTTTTAACACAAATGTTCAACTGAAGTGCCCCTCTTGTCTTCGGTTTTTCAAACCTTTTGATACCTTGTCTGAGCTACAAAAAAAAGATATTCTAAACAAAAAAGAACAGAGCAAAAAAGCTCATAAAGCTTCAGAGGTATCCAAAGGTAAAGAAGAAACTCAAATATTGGATAATGTTAAGAACAGTGCCCCATATTCAGGGGGCACTATCTTAGCCATAGGTTGGCTTATAGTACACGATGAGAATACACATTCGCAAACTTACGACCTAAAGGAAGGGCGCAATCTTATTGGTAAGATATCAACCTCTAAACCTTGCGATGTAATGATAGATACACCAGATCCTTATCTATCGCGTAACCACTTTATAATAACTGTGACTAAAAGAGGTAAGCAATATCAATATATTATAGAAGATTATAATTCTACTAATGGTACCTTTATACAATCAAAACAAATTAGCAATACAGAATGTGAAATAAAAAGATTGGTGAGTGGGGAACAGATTTATATAGAAGATGGCTGCCTTATTCAGGCTGGAAAAACTAAAATATTCCTAAAAACACCTCAAACAGTGGCTAATAAACAGCAAGCTAGCAATGTAGTACAACAAAAAGGTATCACTAAAACGATTATTGTATGACAAAGAAAATGATCTCTTATAATAGTTTTTCTGAACAAGGAAAACGTGAAAATAATGAAGATAGCATCTTTCCTAATGACGAGTTTGAACCAAAAACTCCTTTACTTTTTTTAGTTTGTGATGGAGTAGGTGGACAGGCTAAAGGTGAAATAGCTAGCGATTTAGTATGTACTCAGATAGACTCTTTTTTCTCTTCTAAAAATATAAGTATTTCTGATAAGACTACTATAGAGGAAGCTGTAAAATTTGTAGAAGAAAAGTTTGATAGTAATATTGTTGTTCAACCCGAAACTAAAGGAATGGCTTCAACTATGACACTATTGCATCTTCATTCTAAAGGTGCAACAGTAGCTCATATTGGCGACTCTCGTGTATATCAGTTTCGGAAAGGCGAAATACTCTTCAAAACTAAAGACCATTCATTAGTACAAGAACTTTTTGATGCAAAACGTATCACTGAAGAGGAAATGGCTATTCATTCTATGCGAAATCGTATTACTAGAGCTATACAAGGAGCTAGTGTCAAACCTACAGAACCTTCGGTAGCTCTTTTAACTGATTTGAAAGAAGGTGATATATTCCTTCTTTGTTCTGATGGTGTATTAGAATGTTTTACTGATGAACAACTAAAAGAAGTTTTTTCTAAAAGTAATTCTGAAAATACTATTGCTGCTACTCTTGTAAGTAAATGCCGTACTGATTCAAACGATAATTACTCAGCTTATGTTATAAAATTAGAGCAAGCATATATTGATAGCTTAGAAAATAAGGCTGTTGAAGAAAATGTTGAAAACATTAATAAAGAAGTAACAAAAGAACAAGAAGTAACAGAAGAACAAGAAGTAACAAAAGAACAAGAAGTAACAAAAGAACAAGAAGTAACAAAAGAACAAGAAATAGTACCTCATTTCTCTGTTTTTACTCAAAAAAAAATAAAAATATGGCTAATTATTATATTAATAATCATATTTTCATCTTTTCTTTCTTTTTTATTAATTCATTACAACAAATAAATTTATCAATATGAAAAGTTTTTTATTTACACTTATATTTTTAGGATTAGCAACAGTTGGTACTCTATCTGCTCAAACACGTCTACCAGGAGCAGGCTCTAATAGTAGTTCCTCAGAAAAACCGGTTGATTTCAAAAAAGAGAGACAACTAAAAAAAGATATTGATGAAGTAGGACTTGCTGTAGCTAATAAGATTATGCGTTGCTGCTCCTCTTGGGGAGGCAATAATGTATATGCAGAAGTAGATTATAGTGAAGTACGTGTAAATTCTATTACTGGTACCTTCACTATTCCGATGCTCATTGGGTGGTATGGTTCTATTTCTGGAGGGCATTATTGGATAAAAGGGAAACTTATTGTTAACTGTAATGGACAACAAGAGTGGCTAAAAATACAAGATAGCGGAGGGTTTAATCCTGGCTGTCCTAAAGATTGTATTAGCTAATTGAATACTCTAAAAACAACTTCGTTAAATACACTTTACCAACTATAATCTAAAACCGACAGCTTACAAAAAGTACTATACAACTTAATAGTTAATGTGCTTATCTTTGCCACAGAAAATAAAGATAATTATTCACCTTTTAAAACTGTTGCAAAATGAAAAAGATAACTACTATCCTTGCATTAGCACTTTCAGCACTGGCTGTAAGCTGCCTAAAAAAAGAAAATGAAAACCCTGAGAATACCGCTGATACTCCAGCAGAAAATGGGTTAGAGTTCGCTACGGGTTTGCCTGTAAAACCACATGCCGATGACGACATTCCTACGGCTACTTTTACCCCTCGTGGTAAGCTACCTGAAAAGTATATGTTAGATGCGCCGCCTGCTCATAAGTACGGGCAAGGAAAAATACAAGGTTCTTGTAGTTCATGGGCTATAGGCTATGGCTTGCAATCATATTATCGCAAGCTAAAATACAAAATGAGTTATACTGATAAAAATGTATTTTGTAGCCCCGCTTTCCTGCATAATGCTGTAGGCAAAAACAATTCAGATTGTATGGACGGTAATGACATACCTGATGTTTTAGAATTCTTACTTGAAAAAGGAGTCTGTACTTATGAAGAAATGCCCTATAAACAAAATGTCTGCGGAGTACAACCTAATGCTACACAAATGAAAAGTGCTTTGAAAAACCGCATTAGTTCTTTTGATGCTGTTAGACCTTTAGATGTAGGAAATATAAAAAGAGCTTTGTATGAGGGAAAACCTGTAATTTTCTCTGCTTTCCTCAATAAGCGTTTTGCGACACGTCTATTTACTGTTCGAGATGGTCATAAGGTATGGACAGATAAGACAAAAGGCTCTGATGAAGATTACCATGCTATGATATTTTTTGGTTGGGATGATAGCCTTAACGCTTTCAAAGCCCTTAATTCTTGGGGAAATGCTTGGGGTGAAAATGGTTATGTATGGGTTGATTACTCTCTTATCAATGGCAAAGTTGTTGATAGGGCTTTTGTCGCTGAAAATGAATGGGATGATTATAGTCAAAACCAAAATAATCAGGATAATAATAACAATCAAAGCAATAATAATCAGAATAATAACCATCATAATCAAGGGAACAATAATCAGGGAAATAACCAAAACAATCAGCCTCCAATAGTTAAAAATCCTATAATCAATGTAAGTGGAAAAATATTTTTTGGCGATGTTGAGGTAGGAGTACCTGAAGAGAAAACCTTTACAGTTTCTAACCGTGGTAATGCTGATTTAATAGTAACTAATATTACTACCCCAGATGGCTTCTTTGTATACGAATCATTTTTTACTTTGGCACCAAATACTTCAAAAGATATAACTATAACTTTTTCACCCTCAGAAAGTCGTAAGTATTTTGGACAAGTAGTGGTAGTTTCTAATGCCACTAGTGGCAATAATAAAGTTTTTGTTTCAGGACAAGCTAATAATATTTTCGGAATAACCCCAACTCCTACTCCAAGTCCAACTCCTACTCCAAGTCCAACCCCTACTCCAAGTCCAACCCCTACACCAAATCCAACCCCTACTCCAAGTCCTTCGTATACTATTACACCTATAAGCGAAGGTACTTTTACTAATAATTATTGTTCTCCTTATAAAAATATAGCAGGCAATATAAAAATAGATTGTAAAGTAAATGGTAATTATATTAATTTTACAAT
>ERZ772979.1010-NODE-1010-length-17346-cov-24.213811_pt1 | contig 17346 bp, 18 predicted proteins | sample MGYA00511130_ERZ772979 | MGnify/ENA primary metagenome ERZ772979 (study PRJEB29015, sample SAMEA2738103) | human oral metagenome | biome: human oral; feature: human-associated habitat; material: saliva | place: China | collected 2186 ... | reverse complement strand
AAGGGAGTCCGGGCGCGGGCATGCGCCGGACATTCTTTAACACGGAGGCTACCAAGCGAAATAACAGACCATTGACGCATCGTTTTGTGGCGTACGCCACCCTTGTAAAAACAAGGAAAACTAGGGTTTCCGCACAGATTCTCCGGGCACCCCAGGCCTCTATCGACCGCTGTTACAAAACACCGGTGTTACGCAATTAGCGGGGGCGTTACCCGCCAATACGGCTCATGGTGCGCGACGGGCGCGCAAAGGCATCGATATTGAGGCCGTGCGCGGCCGGCTTGCCCCACATGGCGTCGGCCCAGCGCGCGGCGATCTGCGCGTCATCCCCGCCACCGCGCAGCAGGTCCCTCAGCGAGGTTTCCTCCGTGGAAAACAGGCAGGAACGCACCATGCCGTCCGAGGTCAGGCGGGTACGATCACACGCCCCACAGAAGGGCTCGGACACGGAGGCAATGACGCCGAGCATCTTGGTCGGATCGCCGTCCACGATCCAGCGCCCCGCGGGCGAATGTGGGTCCTCGCGCTGCGCGGGGGTCAGCGTGTGGCGAGTCCCCATGATGTGCAGGATCTCGTCCGCCGTCAGAATGTTCTGACGATCCCACGTGTCCGGCGGGCCGATCGGCATCTGCTCGATAACGCGCAGCTCAATGCCCCGATCCAGGCAGTAGTCGACCAGTTCGGGCAGGTCGGCCTCGTTCATGCCCCGCAGCACCAGGGTGTTGACCTTGATCGGACTCAGGCCCGCGCGGGCGGCGGCCTCGATCCCCTCGAGGACGTCATCGAGGCGGTCGCGCCTCGTAATCGCCGCGTAATGCTCACGATCCAGGGAATCCAGGGAAATGTTGACGCGAACCAGGCCCGCGTCCTTCAAGCCCTGGGCACGCTTGGCCAGGCCCAGCGCGTTCGTCGTCAGCGCCAGGTCGGGCGTACGCCCCTCGTCGGTCACAAGCTGGGCACACTCCGCAATAATCGTCTCGAGGCCTCGGCGCAGTAGCGGCTCACCGCCAGTAAAGCGGACCTGGCGGATACCCAGCTGCTCGACACCGATGCGAACGAGGCGCACAACCTCCGCGTCGCTCAAGGTCTCCTCGACCGGCAGCCAGTCCAGCCCCTCGGGCGGCATGCAGTAGGAGCAGCGCAGATTACAGCGATCCGTCAAGGAAACCCGCAGGTCACGGGCCACTCGGCCGAAGGTGTCGACGAGTCGCAACGGCGCGTCATGCGCGACCGCTCGGGTCGCGCGCGCGGCGGATACAAACTCGACTGACATGGCGACACCCTACCGCGTTTTACCTGGTGTTCGCCCCTCGAAAAACGCCGTGTGCCCCGAAACCGCGCCAAAACCTCGTCACCTGAGAGAAAGGGAACAATGGACAGCGACAACGAAAACCTCTCAACCGGGATAGCGTGAACATAACAAAGCCACCCGAGCGAGGAGCACCATGCGCGCCGTCGTCATGCACGAACCCGGCAACGTCACCGTCGAAGAGATGCCGATGCCCACCATCCTGGAACCAACGGACGCCATCATCAGGCTGGCGGCCACCTGCATCTGCGGCTCGGACCTGTGGCCCTACCGCGGCGCCCAGCCCGTCCACGAGCAGCGCATGGGCCACGAGTACGTCGGCACCGTCGTCGAGGTTGGCTCGGCCGTCATCACCGTGCGCCCCGGTGACTTCGTCGTCGGCTCCTTCTGCATCTCCTGCGGCGAGTGCGCGATCTGCCGCACCGGCTACCCCTCGCGCTGCGCGACCGCCGCCGCCCAGGGTGACCCTTTCGTTGGCACGCGCGCTGGCGGCACCCAGGCCGAGTACGCGCGCATCCCCCTCGCGGACGGCACGCTGGTCAAGACCCCCGGCACGCCCACGCGTGAGCAGATTCCCTCGCTCCTGGCCGCCTCCGACGTGCTGGGGACCGGTTGGTTCGCCGCTGACGAGGCCGGGGCTGGTCCCGGCACAACCATCGTCATCGTGGGTGACGGGGCTGTGGGCCTGGGCGCGATCATCGGCGCCCGCCAGCAGGGTGCCTCGCGCATCATCGCCATGTCGCGCCACGCGGACCGCCAGGCCCTGGCTCGCGAGTTCGGTGCGACCGACATCGTTGAGGAGCGCGGCGAGGAGGGCATCGCCCGCATCAAGGAGATGACCGGCGGACTGGGTGCCGACGGCGTCGTGGAGGCTGTCGGCAACGAGGTGGCTTTCAACCAGGCGCTCGGCTGCGTGCGCCCCGGCGGCCACCTGTCGTTTGTGGGCGTGCCGCACGGCGTCTCCCTGGATATGAGCCGCATGTTCGCCGCCGAGGTGCACATGTTCGGCGGGCCCGCCCCCGTGCGCAAGTACCTGCCGACCATGATCAACATGATTTACCGCGGTGAGATCAACCCTGGCGCCGTCTTTGACCTGTCCCTGCCGCTCGAGCGTGCAGCCGACGGCTATGCCGCCATGGACGAGCGCCGCGCCACGAAGGTCATGCTGACCGTCTGACGCCGGCGGCGCTGCGGGCGTTGCTGGCGTCGCGGGCGTCCCGGGCGCGCCTAGCCTTGCTGGCGTCCCGACCCCTATCCGCACGCAAACCCCCTATTCCGAGCGTGGGCGCCCCCGCCCACACCGTCCACTTGAACGAGTCCGGCCATTACGCCAGACCTTACCCGTCCGCTTCGAAACCCCGACAGCATGAGCTGCCTGCGTGAAGTTCAAACCATCAGCAAGAGCCCGAACATACTCCCGATGCCGAGCCTGACACGCCTCACGACGGGAGGGGTACTCAACCCCCTGAAAAACACGACCAAGATTGGCCACAACAAACTCCTTCACCAAGAACCGTTGCAACCACCACTAGAACCTAGCACCGCCACTACGGCCCACCCACAACCGCCACCACGGCCCGCCCAAACGCCGATTGACTATGACCTGGCACGCACACAACAACCACACGCCACCCCTGCACGCCCATCCGCGGCTCCACCACCGCGACTCGGCCACGCCAACGGGGGGTTTTACTACCATAGACGCCTCTCCACGGCGTGTCGCCGGCGTGTCGCAGCCCTATGGTCGCAATTCCCCCCACGCACCCACCCACAACCGCCAACCCTGCGCCCGAGCAACAACGCAGCACCCCGCACACCCCTCGCCACGCCCATACACAACCTCGCCACCGCAGCATTCGCAGACGCCACCTCGACACCATCCACACCAACGGGGGCTTTTACTACCATAGACACCTCTCCACGGCGTGTCGCCGGCGTGTCGCAGCCCTATGGTCGCAATTCCCCCCACGCACCCACCCACAACCGCCAACCCTGCGCCCGAGCAACAACGCAGCACCCCGCACACCCCGCGCCACGCCCATACACAACCTCACCACCGCAGCATTCGCAGACGCCACCTCGACACCACCCGCGCCAACGGGGGCTTTTACTACCATAGACGCCCCACCACGGCGTGTCGCCGGCGTGTCACGGCCCTATGGTCGCAATTCCCCCCACACCTGATGAACCAAAAGTCGCATGCAATTCGGGTGCCCGAACTTTCTACAGCACCCCAAAACGTTGCAATGCCAACGATGTGATGTCAAACCTTGAAATACACGCGGGGGCATTGCATGCGACATTTCTGAGGAACCACAACAAGAGGCACCACAAGGGCCCCAAGCAGAAGACAACTCAAGCCCAGAAGACGCCCACCGCCAGGGGTGAGCGACAGCCTCAGCACAGCCGCCAACCCACGCCAACGGGGGGTTTTACTACCATAGACACCTCTCCACGGCGTGTCGCCGGCGTGTCGCAGCCCTATGGTCGCAATTCCCCCCACGCACCCACCCACAACCGCCAACCCTGCGCCCGAGCAACAACGCAGCACCCCGCACACCCCGCGCCACGCCCATACACAACCTCACCACCGCAGCATTCGCAGACGCCACCTCGACGCCGCCCACGCCCACCACCGAACCCAAGCTGCGCGCATACCCATACGCGGACCCGCTGCCATCCGCCCCATGTCCAACCGCCACCGCAACGCCGCCCACGCCCACCACCGAACCCGAGCTGTAAGCGAGTGCCCAGCCACGGCCTCGTCCCTCACATAATGACCTTTACCTGTAACAACCAACTATTGGATGCAGCTTGAAGAAATCAGACCGATTCAGTTTGTGCAAACTGCAACGAACAGAGAATTAACGACCTAGAATCTACGCATGAGCCCAACAGACGGGAGCATCGAGGCTCCCTTCCTCCTCCGTGCCGTTGAACGCGCACTCATACGAATTCCTCGCTCCAGCCACCACGGCCTCACGAAGACACCGACCGCAATACGGATTGCGGGCAGGACATACCTCGATCTGGCGCGGCTGGGGAACATTGCTGCCGTACAGGTGCCGGAGGTTGTACTCGCCGCGCGCCTCTACCACCTCGCCTACACCCACCGCTCCATGGCCGTCACCGGTCAGTGCGCGCTATGGGCAACCGGCCGCGCCAGCGACCCGCCTGTCCCTCCCATTACCATCGCCACACCAAAGCCAACGCGCCCGATCAAGCTACCCGCGGTGACCATCGGATCTCACAGGTTCCCACCAGTCACAGTCAAACCCCGCCACGTCCATCTTTCGACGCACGTCGCCGATGCACGCGGGCTCCTGATCGAAAACCTTGAGTCGGCGCAGGTTACCGTCGCGAGGACATCGAACAACCCACGAGCTGCATTCACACAGCTATGCATGATCGGCCACGTCTACACGCACTTTGACAACTTCCACCTTCCCGTGTCCCGCGGCAACGAGGAGGCCTGGAAGTTTTTGCTTGAGCGCGAACTGAAAGCGCTCGGAAATCGAGCGCACGGGCGAGCCCAGGCTCGCTGGATCATCGACCACGTGGATGCCGGATGCGCATCTCCCGGCGAGGCTCGACTGCTCTACGAGCTATGCGTCGCAGGCCTTACTGGCATGCAGACTCAGGTCGAGGTACATACGCACGGTCACCGCTACTTCATCGACTGCGCGTTCCTGGCGGAACGGATCGGCATAGAGTTCGACGGTCGCGCCAAATACGGAGAGACCCCTTCAAGTATTCATGCGTCGCTCGCCCGAGAGCGCGAGCGCCAACGGCACCTTGAAGCAGAGGGCTGGCACATCATCCGGGTCGGCTGGCGTGACCTCGAACACCCGGCCGAGCTCATCGCACAGATTCGCGCCGCGCTCGCCGCCCGCCAGGGGTGAGCGACGGCCCCAGCACAGCTTCCCAGCCGCGCCGACGGGGGGTTTTACTACCATAGACACCCCACCACGGCGTGTCGCCGGCGTGTCGCAGCCCTATGGTCGCAATTCCCCCCACGCACCCACCCACAACCGCCAACCACGCGCCCACAACCGCCAACCACGCACCCACAGCAGGCCCAGCCACGACCAAACACAGCCACCAACCCACACCAACGGGGGTTTTACTACCATAGACACCCCGCCACGGCGTGTCGCCGGCGTGTCGCAGCCCTATGGTCGCAATTCCCCCCATGCACCCACCCACAACCGCCAACCACGCGCCCACCCACAACCGCCAGCCACGGCCTCGCCCCTGTAGATTTCGCGCCACGAACCTCCGGTTGCCACTGCGCACGCCTCGCGGAGGGCTCCCCCGCGCAGCACGGGCGCCTGGCCGCCCTGGCGACATTGGCTCCCTCTCAGGCACCCGCAGACTCGGCGCGCCCCTACACTGGTGTCATGCATGATCCGACGCTGTCCACGATGGAGCACCGAGACCTGATTGAGGCGCTCGCGCTCAGCCATATTCTCCCGCACGATATGGTGCCCGCCGAGGAGTGCTTGGGGCGGCGCTTGGCCGTGGACCTGAGCGCGCGGATCCCGTTGCCGCCCTTCACGAACTCGGCGATGGACGGTTTTGCGCTGCGTCGGGCTGACCTGGAGGGTGAGGGGCCGTGGACGCTGCCGGTCGTGGCGGACGTTGCGGCGGGCGACACGCGCGAACACCACCTGGAGCCCGGCCAGGCGATGCGCATTATGACGGGCGCCGCGCTCCCCGAAGGCGCGGACACGGTCGTCAAGGTCGAGCACACGGACCACGCGCCCGGCATTGCTCAGGCACCCGTGACAGTCCAGATTCGCGTCGCCCCGAAGCTGGGTGCCAACGTGCGCATCGAGGGCGAGGCCATCGAGGCAGGGTCCCCGGTCCTCAAGGCGGGCCACCTGCTGGACGGCACGGCCCTGGCTGCGGCGATCTCGGTGGGCCACGGGACGCTGCCTGTGTTACCGCGCCCGCGCGTCATCGTGGTCTCGACGGGTACGGAGCTCAAGCGGGCGGGCGAGGCCCTGGAGCGCGGCCAGATTCCTGACTCGAACGGAATCCTGTTGCGCGGCCTCGTGGAGGATGCGGGTGGCCGGGTGGTCGCTCACCTGCGCACGGGTGACACGCCGGCCGAGCTCCGACGCGCGCTGGATGCTGCCCCCGACGCGGACCTCGTGATTACTGCGGGCGGCATCTCGGCCGGCGCCTTTGAGGTCGTGCGCCTGACGTTGGGCACGGACGCAGGCTTCCACCACGTGGCCCAGCAGCCGGGCGGCCCGCAGGGCGTGGGTTCGACGCCTGTGGGGTGCGAGGGCCGCGAGACCCCGATCATTTGTTTGCCGGGCAATCCGGTGTCCGTGTTTACGACCTTCCACATGTACGTCGCCGGCGCGCTGGCGGTCATGTCGGGCCTCGTGCTCCCCGAGCGCGGCGCGACAGTGCCGAGCGCGGTCATGGCCCGCGCGCGCGTGGGCTGGGATTCGCCGGAGGGGAAGACGCAGTTCATTCCGCTTCGTTTCGTCGACGAGGCCGTGGCTGACTTCCCGGGTCGGGCTCGCTCGCGTTGGGTGGAGCCGGTGCACGCGATGGGTTCGAAGTCGCATTTGGTGGCATCGCTGGCGCACGCGCAGGGCATTGGCGTGGTCGCACCGGAGTTCGCGGCGGTCGAGGAGGGCCAGGAGTTGGCCGTCGTGCAGCTGGTCGGCTGACGCGCGATGATCGGGCTCAGGCGGGACCCGCTCCCGCAGCCCACAACCCGCAGCCCACAACCCGCAAGCGGCAGCCCACAACCGGCAGCCGCACCCCGCAGCCCCCAAGCGACAACCCACAACCCGCAGGTCACAAGCTGACACTCGCGCCGGTCGCCGCTCGGCCAGCGCCCCCAGCTCACAATCACAATCACCATCGGCACTCACCGGTGTCGCCCTAGTGAAAGGACAATCATGAAGTTCACGCATCTGAATGAGGAGGGCGCCGCCTACATGGTGGACGTGACCGCGAAGAGTCCGACGGTGCGTCAGGCGAGCGCGGTGTGCCGCGTGGATTGTTCGCCCGAGGTCATGCAGGCGCTGCGCGACGGCACGGTCCCGAAGGGTGACGTGCTGGCGGTGGCCCGCGTGGCGGGTGTCGCGGCCGCGAAGCGCGTCCCCGAGCTGCTGCCCCTCGCGCACACGATCGGTGTGCACGGCTGCGCGGTGGACATCTCGCTGGAGGATGATCACGTGTCGATCCGCGCGACGGTGCGCACGGCTGACCGCACGGGCGTGGAGATGGAGGCGCTGACGTCGGTGACGGTCGCTGCCCTGGCGATTGTCGACATGGTGAAGGGTGTGGATCGTTCCGCCCGCATCACCGAGGCGAAAATCGTCGCGAAGTCGGGCGGTCGCAGCGGCGACTGGGTGCGCCCGGAGGACTGATAGGAGGCCACCGACGAGGCCTGGGCCGCCCGGGGCGTTCGCGCTCGCCGGGCGGTCGCCTCGCATGAGGGCCCGCAGTGGCGGGAGAACGGTGGCGGGGGCGCACTGGTGGGCTCATGCAGCAGGCGACGCACGGTTGCAGCAGGCGACGCACGGTGGCGGGTCCGCAGCGGCGGAATCGCGGAGCGGCCCGCACGCACGGGCGCGCTCACGCGCGCGGGTGGTCTCCGCCTGCGAGCTGGTCGAGGATGTGGGCGACGAGGGGGCCGATGACGGCGACGGCGTCGGTGACGCCGCCGCGGGAGCCGGGTGCGTTGACGACGAGTGCGCCCGCGTCAGATCGCGCCGTGACGCCGACGAGGCCTCGTGACAGGGCGGCGGAGGCGACGGTTGTTTCTCCGCGGCGGCGGATAGCGTCGGCGAGTCCGTCGATGCGGGTGGCCAGGAGGGGTTCGGTGGCTTCGGGGGTGACGTCGCGGGGTGCCAGTCCGGTGCCGCCGGTTGTGAACACGAGGCGGGCGCCCGAAGCGGCCGCGGAGGTGATCGCAGCGCGGATGGCGTCGATGTCGTCGGGGATGATGTGGACGGACGCGCTGACGCCGTGTTCGGCGAGGAGGCGCGCGGCGAGGGGGCCGGAGAGGTCCTCGGCGGTGCCCGCGTGGCAACGGTCGGAGACGGTGATGACGCGTGCGGGGATCATGTTAGTGGCGGGCGTTGCCGCGGCGGCGCGAGGATCGGCGCACGCGGATCCCGGAGGTCACGGGGTCGACGTCGCTGAACTGGCGCGGCGAGAGCTCGTAGTCGACGCGGCGCGCGGTCTCGGGTTCGAAGGCTTGCGGCAGCGGGCGCTGGGTGCGCGTGGTGGTGCGCTGCTGGGCGCGCTGGGGGAAGACGGGCGGCGCGGGCGGCACGGTCTCGGCCACGACCTCGACGACCTGAGGGGCCTCGACGACCTGAGGGGCTTCGACGACCTCGGGCTTGGCGTCGGTGCGCTTGGGCTGGGCGGGCGTGTAGATTCCGGCGGGCACGGTGGCGGTGGGGCGCACGTGCACGGGGCGGATCTGGGGCACGGACTTGGTGATGGGGCCGCGCGTGTTGCGGGGGGCGACGGCGGGCAGGAGGGGCGCGGCGCTGCGGTAGGGCGGCTGCGAGGCGGGCGCGTTCTCGGCTGCTTCGCCTGCGGCGATGTCGGCGGGGTCGTCGCCGTTGCCGGAGACGCGCTCGGAGAAGGGGCGTCCTGCGCGGCGCGGCAGCGGCGCGGCGGTGTCGGCGCGGTGGCTGGCGGGCGTTGCGGGGAGGAGCGCCTGTCCGGTGCCCGCGTCGTGCTTCGGGTAGGCGCGCTCGGGGGCCTCCTCCGGGGACGAGGCCTTGGCGGGCTTGTCCGCGCGCGCAGCCTTGGCGGGTGCGGGGGCGGGCAGGTCGCCGGGCTCGTGGACGGGTGCCTCGATGACGGGCATCTCGTTGGCGGCGCGACGGCCGAGGAAGAAGGAGCGCAGCTGCATGGCGGCTTCCTGGGCGAGGACGCCGCCGATGACCTCGGTGGGGTGGGGCATGCGGGCGTCGCGCAGGACGTCGCGCAGGGAGCCGGCTGCGCCGGCCTTGGGGTCCCAGGCGCCGAAGACGACGCGGTCGACGCGCGAGGCGAGGATGGCCCCGGCGCACATGGTGCAGGGCTCGAGGGTGACGATGAGCGTGCAGCCGCTCAGTCGCCACGTGCCCAGGGCGCGGGCGGCTTCTCGCAGGGCGACGATTTCGGCGTGACCAGTGGGGTCGTGGTGGGCTTCGCGGCAGTTCCAGCCTCGACCGATGATGTGACCGTCGGCGTCGACAACGACGGCTCCGACGGGGACGTCTCCCGTTTCACGGGCGCGATTTGCCAGGAACAGGGCCTTGCCCATCGCTTCACGGTACTGCTCATTCACTGTCACCCTCCTAGCTTACCGGCCAAATCAACATTGGGGGAACCGGAGCTAACGGTGGGGCGCGAGTCGATTGTGCCACCTGAGTTTGACAGTTGGTCAGCCTGCGACCTGCAAAGACCGTCGCCGATTCGCGCGGATCGGCCGGGGCCTCGTCCGTCGGTAACGGGGTGCGCGCCCGTATGCGAACGAGGTAGCCTATAACCATGCGCCTCCACGTAGCTCATCACCCCCTGATCGCCCACAAGCTCACCGTCCTGCGCGATCGCAACACGCCATCGGCGACGTTCCGCCAGCTCGTTGACGAGCTGGTCACCCTGCTCGCCTACGAGGCGACCCGCGAGGTCGCCGTGTCCGATACCCCAATCGAGACCCCCGTTGCTCCGACCACCGGCTTGACGCTGTCCGAGCCTCGCCCGATTGTTGTGCCCGTCCTGCGCGCGGGTCTGGGCATGCTCGAGGGCATGACCCGCCTGCTGCCCACCGCCGAGGTCGGCTTCCTGGGCATGCGTCGCGACGACGACACGCTGGAGATCGAGACCTACGCGAACCGACTGCCCGATGATCTGTCGGGTCGTCAGTGCTTCGTGCTCGACCCCATGCTGGCCACGGGCCACACGATGGTCGCCGCCACCAACTACCTGTTCGAGCGCGGCGCGAAGGACGTCACCTGCGTGTGCATCCTGGCTGCCCCCGAGGGAGTTGCCACACTCGAGGCCGCGATTGGTGATCGCGCCGACGTAAACGTCGTCGTCGCCGCTGTCGACGAGTGTCTCAACGATAAGTCGTACATCGTGCCCGGCCTGGGCGATGCTGGCGATCGTCTGTACGGCATCATCGACTGACGCCGGCGGCTGCCGCGCGGGAGCGCCCAAAGGGGCGTGAGTGAGCGCGGGATTGACGAGAAAACCCATGTGGGGGAGGGACGGAAGTCCCTCCCCCACACGGGCATATTCACAGGTCACGGGCCCAAAATATACCGAATCGGCTATTTTTCACACGTCTTGCCTGTCAGGACACTCATATGACCTTGCGCACGAAGAGGTTCAAAGTCTCGAAATTTCAACTAGCTGCTTTCATGCTTGTCACATGGCACTCATTCAGACCAATCCCAAGCGCCGCAAGTATGGCGTCGCAGCACTCGCAGGTGTTCTCGGAGGCATCGTCTCCGCGATCGTGAAGTTCGGATGGGAGGTGCCACTGCCCCCGCGTACGCCCGTCCGCAACGCAACCAACCCGCCGCAGCAGCTCCTCCAGCAGCTCGGCGTCCCGGAGAGCGTCACTCACCTGAGCTACACCTACAACGGCAATGAAGGCCTCCCCTGGATCTCCTTCATCGTCCACTTCGCCTTCGCCATCGGCTTCGCAGTCATCTACTGTGTGCTCGCCGAGCGCTTCCCCCAGATCAAGCTCTGGCAGGGTGCCGCCTTCGGCATCGTCGTCTACGTGGGCTTCCACGTCATCCTCATGCCGCTCATGGGTACCGTCCCCGCGCCGTGGGACCAGCCCTTTGCGGAACACTTCTCTGAGTTCTTCGGCCACATCATCTGGCTGTGGGTCATTGAAATCTTCCGCCGCGACCTGCGCAACCGCATCACCCACGAGCCGGACGCCGAGTTCCCCCTCGAAACGCGCACCAACTGATTCGCCCCGCAACTCGCGGCACAACAAACGGGTGGGCCCCGGAACCTCACGGTTCCGGGGCCCACCCGCATCAGTGCTCAGCCTTCGCGCGACCAGCCCGTCGGATCACCGGCGGTCCACCCGCCGCGCCCTCACGCCAGAACGCGCCCCGGCCTCGTCAATGAATCAGAACGCCGGGATGACCGAGCCGTCGGGCCAGGTCTGCTCGATGTACTGCTTGACCTCGTCAGAGTGCAGGAGCTGCTCCAGCTTGGCGATGGTTTCCGCCTTGGCAGAGCCGTTCTTCCACACGAGGACGTTCACGGCCGGATTGTCGACCGGGGACTCGACGACGAGCGCGTCGGAGGAGATGGACTTGCCGCCCTCCTGGGCGAAGTTGCCGTTGATGACCGCGTAGTCGAAGTCATCGAGCGAGCGGACCAGCTGCGGGCCCTCGACCTCGCGGAAGTCGAAGTTCTTCAGCTTGGTGACGGTGTTGATGTTGACGTCGCCGTCGCCCTCGGGGATCTCAACGAGACCCTGCGTGGCCAGCAGCTCCAGAGCGCGCGCCTGGTTCGACGTGTCAGAGATGATGCCGATCGTGCCGCCATCGGGCAGCTCGTCGAGCGACTGGTGCTTGTTGGAGAAGATGCCGAGCGGCTCCAGGTGGATGCCCGCTCCCGCCTCGAAGTCGTAGCCTTCCTGCTTCTCAGCGTTCTCCAGGTAGGGGACGGTCTGGTAGAAGTTGGCGTCGAGCTCATTTTCGTTCAGCGCCTTGTTGGGCTGGACGTAGTCGGTGTACTCGACGACCTCGAGCTTGATGCCCGCATCCGCGGCCAGGTTGTCGTTAATGTAGTTCAGGATCTTCGCGTGCGGCGAGGGGGTCGCGCCGACCTTCAGGGTGTTGACGTCGGAGGGGGTGGAGGAGGTGGAGCCGCCGGAGCAGGCCGCCAGGCCCAGGGAGGCAACGGCCGCCAGCGCGAGGGCCGCGACAGAGCGATGACGCATAGTGGTTCTCTTTTCTGTGTGTGTCGATGGGATGGGACGAGGCCGGGGTGGCCTCAGGTGGATGAGATGGTGTCCGCGGTTTCTCAGCTTCTCAGCGCGCGCGGTGGTCGAGACGACGCGAGATGAGGTCGCCGATCAGCTGGATGACCTGGACGATCACGATGATCGCGACGACGGTTGAGATCATGACGTCGTCCTGCCATCGGTTGTAGCCGTAGTTGATAGCCATCTGGCCCAGGCCGCCGCCGCCGACGGCACCCGCCATCGCGGAGTAGCCGATGAGGGTGATCGCCAGGGTCGTGATGGACTGGACGAGGGCGGGCATGGCCTCGCGAATGAGGACTCCCCAGCGGATCTGGCGGTTCGAGGCGCCCATCATCTGGGCGGCCTCGACCTTGCCGGGGTCGACGGCCAGGAGGTTCGTCTCCACGAGTCGCGCGAAGAATGGCGCGGAGAGGATAACGAGCGGCACGACGGTGGCCAGCGAGCCCGTGGACTTGCCGACGATCGCCCTCGTGACCGGGATCAGCATAATAATGCCGATGATGAAGGGCAAGGAGCGCACGATGTTGACGACGAAGGACACGGCCTGGTAGACACCCTTATTGGGGGTCAGGCCACCCTTGCCGGTCTGGACCAGGACGAGGCCCAGCAGTGTACCGATGATGACCGCGAAGAGCGTGGACAGGCCCGTCATCATGAGGGTTTCAAGGATCGCTGGGACAAACTTTTGGGTCAGTGCCGGGTTGTCGAACCACGTCGGGTCACCCTTGCCTGTGGGCACGAGCGCCTGCGCGGCGGCCTGCGCGTTCGCACTCGCGAGATGTGCGGTGATCATTGGTCCCTCACTTCCGCGTGGACGTTGTTCTTGCGCAACTGCTCGATGATCTTGTCAGCGTGGTACGCGGGGACGGTCAGGGCCAGGCGACCGACCTGCACGGATCCGAGGGATTCGAAGGTTCCCGCGGTCACGTCCGCGCCCATGGACGAGGCCAGGTGCAGCACGGTCGCACCCGTGGGCACGCCCGGGTGCGAGGTGAAGACGACGTCGAGGAGGACGCTGTTCTTCGTGCGACCGTCAAGGGTGGCAGCACCCCCGGCGGTCGACTCCGATTCAACGAGCGGCATGGGAACCAGTTCGCGAGCAAGCGGGGTCCCCGAGTCGGCGACGACCTCTTCAAGGGTGCCGGTCTGCAGGACCTGACCGTGGCCGAGAAGAGTCACGGAGTCGCAGATCTCTCGCACGACGGACATCTCGTGGGTGATGATGACGACGGTGACGCCGGCGACATCGCGGATCTCGCGCAGCAGCGAGAGGACCTGCGCGGTGGACTCGGTGTCAAGCGCGCTGGTCGGCTCGTCGCACAGGAGCACGGCGGGCTCATCGGCCAGGGCGCGGGCGATGCCGACGCGCTGACGCTGACCGCCGGACAGCTGGGACGGGTAGGAGTCGCCGCGGCCCTCAAGGCCGACGAGCGCGAGGAGTTCCTCGACGCGCGCGCGGCGCTGTGCAGCGGGGACGCCCGCCAGCTTGAGGGGGTAGCCGATGTTCTCGGCGGCGGTGCGCGCGTCCAGGAGGTTCGCGGCCTGGAACACCATGCCGATACGGCGACGCGCGGCGCGCAGTGGCTTGCCGGACAGGGCGGCCAGGTCGTGGCCGTCGACGACGATGTGTCCCTCGGTGGGTTTCTCGAGGGCTGTCAAACACCGAATAAGGGTGGACTTGCCTGCGCCGGATCGACCGACGATGCCGTGGATCGAGCCACGGTCAACGTGCAGGTTCACCCCATCGAGGGCGACGACTTGGCCGCCGTTTTTCACGGGGTAGACCTTAGACACCCCGGTGAGGTCAATCATGAGCTTCTCCGTTACTGGGCCGTTCGGCCCGCACAATCAGCATATGGGGGCGCCACGCGGGCGCGCTCGGCATGCCGTTACAAAACTCCGTATCGTGGTTAAACCCTCACTGATCGGCCCACATGTCGGTTCCGCCTCCCCGAACGCCGGTGCCCGGGACGCCCCGGCCAAAGTCCCAGCGATACGGAGCCTCGCCCTCCCCAAAAGTCGCACGTAATTTGGATACCCTCACTTTTCTTAGCACCCAAGAAAACGTTGCAATTCCAACGATCCGATTTCAAAACTTGAAATAGCTACGAGGGAATTACGTGCAACATTTTTGGGTAACCACCTTATTAACCCTGGCCACCAGGTCCCAGCGATGCGGAGCCTCGCCCCACCTCAACCCAGCCCCCGGCCTCGCCCCGGCCTCGCCCCAGCCTCGCCCAGGCCTCGCCCTCCCCAAAAGTCGCACGTAATTTGGGTACCCTCACTTTTCTTAGCACCCCGGAAAACGTTGCAATTCCAACGATCCGATTTCAAAACTTGAAATAACCGCGAGGGAATTACGTGCGACATTTTGGGGTAACCAACCACGGAGGGTACGACGTCACCGAGAGACCGATCCGCCCGGAAAACGCCCCGGAACGTCACGCCACCGCGATGCCCACGACCGCCGCACCCCAGGACGCCGCCCACGTGCCCAGCGCGAGGACCAACGCTCGGCCGCGAAACCCGTCACCCCACAGCGTCACCGCGTCCAGGACCGCCGTCGAAAACGTTGTGAAACCACCCAGAAAGCCGGTGGACACGATCGGCATGGCGGCCGCGGGCACCAGCTGCGTCGCCACGCCAGCCAGGAAGCAACCAACAACGTTGACGACGAGGATGCCGAGCTTCGCCGCCGCAGGCTCGCCCCACGACGACACGGCGCGCTGCACAAAACGATCCAGCCCGAAGCGCGCGCACGCGCCCACACCGCCCGCCAGCGCCACGCCGAAGAACACGATGCCGCTCACGCTTCCTCACCTCCGCGCGCGCCGCCCACCGGTGGACACACCCACTCCCCCACGCGCACACCCGCCCACGCGCACGCTGCACCCAGGGCGAGGAGACCCAGGGATTGGGCCACGGCCTCGGCAATACCGTTGAGCGAGACGTACCCCGCCGACGCCACAATATACGTCCCGTACGTCGTGAACGCGCCCGCAAAACCGGTGCCAATCAGCAGTTTCAGGGCCTTAAGGCTGGCCGTATTCCCGTCGCCGCGCGCGAGTCGGCCGGTCACCCACGCGGCCAGCACGCCCAGTAGGAACGCGCCCACGAGGTTGACCGTCAGCGTCGACCAGGGCAGGAAGAGGCCGCGCACGGGGGAGGCCTTCGCCGCCTCGTCCAGGCCCGCGCGCGCAGCCGTGCCCGCGACGCCGCCCACGAAAACCGCCAGCCAGTCGGGGATCCGCATGTTTGCCATGCCTCCCACTGTACGCGTCCCGCGGCACGAGGCCCGGGCATGTTCCACGCATGACGCGCAGCCGGGCGCAGCGCCTCTCAGCCGACGAAGGGCGGCACGAGGCCCGGGCAGCTCCCGCTCATCTCGCACAGCCGGGCGCAGCACCCTCAGTCGACGAAGGGCAGTACGAGGCCCGGGCAGCTCCCGCTCATCTCGCGCAGCCGGGCATCGGGCTCGGCGGGCAGCACGAGGCCCGGGCAGCTCCCGCTCATCTCGCACAGCCGGGCATCGGGCTCGGCGGGCAGCACGAGGCCCGGGCAGCTCCCGCTCATCTCGCGCAGCCGGGCGCAGCGCCTCTCAGACGACGACGGACTCGGCAAGCTGTCGTGCAACGGCCCTCGCGCACGCCGCCGGTAGGGAGGGCAGGCACTGCTGGGGAGAGCCGCTGCTGGGGAGAGCCGCCGACAGCAAGACGGGCCCCACCCCGTCCTCACTCGCGCGCGGGAAGGTGGATCCCGGGAGGAGGCCATGGCCTCGTACACTGAGGCCATGACGAACACCGGACGATTCGCCCCCTCCCCCACAGGCGATTTCCACTTGGGAAACCTGCGCACCGCGATCCTCGCGTGGGCGTGGGCGCGCACAACTGGGCGGCGTTTCGTCCTGCGCATCGAGGACATCGACCGGGAGCGCGCGGGGTCGGCGCAGCGCCAGATCGAGGACCTGGAGGCCATCGGCATCGACTGGGACGGCGAGCCCCTCATCCAGACCGAGCGGGCCGACGCGCACGAGGCCGCCCTAGCGTCGCTGGCCGAGCGAGGCCTCATCTTCGAGTGCTACTGCACCCGCCGCGACATCCGCGAGGCCGCGTCCGCCCCGCACGTGCCGCCCGGCCACTACCCGGGCACGTGCCTTGGCCTGCCCGAGGAGGAGCGCGCCCGCAAGCGCGAGGAGCTCGCCGCATTGGGCCGCGAGCCCGCCCTACGTCTAGCCGCGCCCTCGCCCGAGTGGACCGTGTTCGACGAGCTGCACGGCTCCTACACCGGGGCTGTCGACCACTTCGTCGTGCGCCGCGCGGACGGCGTGCCCGCCTACAACCTGGCGGCCGTCGTCGACGACGCGTTCCAGGGCGTCGACCAGGTCGTGCGCGGTTTCGACCTGCTCTCCCAGGCGCCTGCCCAAGCTCAGCTCGCCCACCTGCTGGGTGCGCCCGTCCCCGTTTATGTGCACGTGCCGCTCGCGCTGGCCCCGTCGGGCGCTCGCCTGGCCAAGCGCGACGGCGCGGTCACGCTGGCCGATTTACGAGGCCTGGGCTGGTCCACGGCGGACGTCGTTTCGTTTATCGGTTCCTCGCTCGGTGTGCCCGGGGCGCGTTGCGCCGCCGACATTGCGGATGTGCTGGGGATTTCCGGGCTGCGCTCGCTGCCCACCGACCCGTGGGTCGTGACACCGCCGAACACGTAGCGACGGGCGGCGGGCATCGGGCAGCGGGCGGCGAAGGGGGTCCGTCGGGGCGCGTGACTGGGTGATAAATCTTGTTGTGTTGCTGGGGTAAGCCCCTGATGCAGCGGATAGGTGTAATGAGCTCGGGTGCGATCGACGCGGGGTGGCGCCATCGCCCACAGGGATGGCGGCATCGGCCACAGGGACGGCAGGATCGGCCGGACAAGTGGATACCCGGGTCCCTTCATGCGCAGGTTAACCCCACAGGTGGTAGCCCAGGCGGGCCGCCCACACTGCCACCAATAGGGCCCAGCTGCGCAGGAACGAGTATGCGTGGCGGCAGCTGACGGGCCTGCCGCT
>ERZ772979.1009-NODE-1009-length-17376-cov-3.138618_pt1 | contig 17376 bp, 12 predicted proteins | sample MGYA00511130_ERZ772979 | MGnify/ENA primary metagenome ERZ772979 (study PRJEB29015, sample SAMEA2738103) | human oral metagenome | biome: human oral; feature: human-associated habitat; material: saliva | place: China | collected 2186 ... | reverse complement strand
ATACCGTAGGGCATACGGAAATTCACGCTCAGGGAGATTGTGTAAGACGGATGAGACGTAAGTCGGCAAATGCAACGGTCAATGAACTGAGAATCCCCCTGCTTTAGTGGGGGGAGTGTCAACGTACCACGATCAGAAAGTAGTGTCAGAAAAACCGCGCTCTATTTCTCAAAAAAACGGCGCGTTTTCTTTTGTATGGATGACAACATCAACACTTTTCCAATGCGCTCCAATTGTGCAAACAAAATAGGTTTGTTCGCATCATGCTATTTTCGCTTCCTGTTGAAGTTCAATTTTCCAGCGCAATCCGATCCTATACTCTATACTAAAAATGCAAATAAGGTTCAATCTTCATCCAAAGGAGGATTGCCTATAAAAATTTAATTTCAGAAAGGAAGTATACAAACATGATTAACCCAATTAACAAAACCATTCGCACCCTTGGAGTAACCATTGTTGCTCTATGTGCGCTCACTTCTGTTGCTTTTGCTGGGAAGGATTTTAACTTCACAGCACAGCAGGAGTATACATTTGGCAATATTGTGTGGGAAAAGAGTGCATCACCATATTACACTGACGATGGAATCAACAACATCGTTGACAACATTGTTAAGGCAAACCCTAACGTGCTTCGTATGCGTAATGGAGAGGGCGATACGCAGAGAGGACTGCAATACCCATACATTCTTCCCGATGATGAATCCAATGCGCACAATCTGCCAGGAGGAATTCTTACGCTCAATGAAGGACTTGTGAATGAGTGTCTTTATAACAGTAAAACATCAGAGGTTCATGGAACAGGCGACAAGGCGTTCATCTATGGCCGCTCTATGATGGCAAACGTCATTGCGCACGAGATGACACATTGGGTCAATAAGGATTGGTTCAGAATGCTTGGATTCATCGAAGATGGCGCAAACGATGGCGAAGTGGTGCATCGTGCGTTTCAGGATTATATCAATCGCGGCGATTGGAAGCTCCTGATGGATAACGTTACTGCGTTCTCGACCAAGCCAGAGGTCAAAAAGGTGCTCCAACAGAACTCTAAGAAGGTCGAGATGCAAGCGGATGCAGGTGCGTTTAGGCTTCTTGAACACAGCGAAATCTATTCGCCAGGTTCTCTCGCTATCTACATGGAAGCGCGCAACGCCGAGCACAACGACGATGCTCATGATGAGTCCAAAATCAATCAGCATCCTGAGCCGCTTGCTCGATATAATGCCATCCTTGCGCGCATCAGCGAGGCTTCCAATGGGCGCGTAAAGTATGAAAACCACATGCTTTATTTGGACGGCAAGAAGCTCCTCGGAACAGGTGTAATGCCAGATACGATTGGCGACGACTCCACAGCTCGAACGCTCTTTCTCGCAGGACAGCTCGCAAAAGCTGTGAAGTACCAAATGGGTACGCGCAATGGAGGAGCGCTCTATTTCTCCAAAGGAGCGCTTGATTCTGACGGCAGGATTGCATTTATGGGCAAAAATAACGCAACGGGGCAGACTGTTATGTTCGATTTGTTCAATGTCACACCAGAAGCCGCTGATGCGCTAATGAGCGGCAAAAAGCCTGTTGGTGTTGAAGAACAGGCACTCGTTGAGATTCATGACTTTTTGAAAAAGCAGTCACATACCCCATAGCTAAAGCAAGGGGCTTGTCCCAGCCGACACGCTTCTAAGCGGAGCGAGGTTCAAGCGACGGACGCGAACGTCTGTCTCCCTTCGTAGGCAGAACATCAAGGGGGTATGACGGCTCCCCAACGGCGCAGGGCATGCCTACGTCGCTATGGATAAAGTCTTGGATTTGACAAATTTAGGCTTGTCTTCTCCCGCAAGAAACCGTTCTCCGAGGTAAAGAAGATTGAGTGCGCCTACGCGGTCGTCGTTCGTGCGGAATCCACAACGACAACGATACTCATGTTCGTCGTGGTGGCGCTGCTCCTTGTCAATCACACCGCACTTCGGACAACGCTGAGACGTATATTTCGCAGGGACTTTTAGGACGTAAGTCCCTCGTTCCTCCGCTTTGTAGACGAGGAATTGCTCGAACTGAAAGAATGCCCACGAACGTAGGTTCCGACGCGATTTCGATGACTTTCGACGTAGATTTTCCTTCGCAAACGAGACTCCTTCGAGGTCTTCGAGCACAAACAGCGTTCCCGCCCCGTACCGCTCAACGAGTGCCTTCGACAAGACGTGGTTTACGTCCGTCATCCAACGGTTCTCTCGTTGTTCGATTCGTTTTAACTTCTTTCGCGCGGAATGTGTGTTCTTCGCCTGTAATTCGTGTCGAAGTCGTGCAAAGTTGTCTCGCTTTTTCTGGATCGCTCGACCAGAGGAAAATGTCGTCTTCCCCGTCGAGTCTGCGGCACACAGGAGATTGACGATCCCTCGGTCGATTCCGACAATCTTATTGATTTTAGAACGATCTATTTTATCTTCGGATGCGTCTTCCTCAGCTTTGGGCGACTTCATCGGGACGCACAGATACCACGTTTGCTTGCGTCGAATCAGTGTCGCCGTTCCACAGATCCACCCCTCATCGAGGAGTTTCTGGAACTTCGGTGCCGCCTGAAAGTCAACGAGGATCGTGCCGATCTGTGTCGAAAGCGACAGCTTTCCTTTGGTCAATCGGTAGTTTCGCGCACGCACAAAATCCGCTTGATCTGCTTTAAAAATCAACGGTTTCGTGAGCCAATCGAGCGTTCTCGGAACGATATGTAACTCGTCGGTGTACTTGTCGCGAAACTTCATTGGATTCGCCCGAAGCTGCTCCTTCACGGTTTTGTACCGCGCCGTCACGGTCTTGAGCGCCGAAATCGTCATCTGCGAGTTCAACCCAAACCGCTCCCTAAGATCGTCGTAGATGTCCTTTTGGAGCATCATAAAATTAAGTTGAAAGTTGTTCTTAAAGATGTGTGCCGAAACCGCATTGCAGACTTCGTTGTAAAGTCGCGAAACTTCGTCCAAAAGTTCACTTTCCTTTTGGTCTATCAACAATTTCAATTTCAAAGTTCGAACCATGTTGTTTTTCACCACCTTTCTTTTATAAATTATAATGTAATATGTGGTGTAAGTCAAGAGGTAAAAGAAATTTTAAAGAGGAGATTTTTCCTATGAACGCTACGACTGACTACGCCGATTCCTCCCTACGCCTGAAGGCGGGGGCTTCCTCGGCGGAATTTTGGTGAGATGGAAGATGGGTTTGGATTTAAGTATCTATGAAACAACAAATGGTGGTAGTAGCAAAAAACAGGTAGATTGCAATTCTCTACCTGTTTTTCTTTGCCTTTGTTAAGCCGAATGATTGTATTCTTTTTCCATTTCTTCTTTTAGTTTTTGTTCAATCTCATTGTCTTCATAGTTCACAAACTTGTCAAGTTCTTCTTTGCACGCTTTTAAATAGTCATCATCGTTCATGCGCTGCCTGATGTAGACGGGGATGGTTACATCTTCCATATCCAAAATCAGCTCTTCATTATCAGGAGGGTTGTTGTCACAACGTGCCACTTGAACGAGACATGGTTCAGACATTTGGTGCATTACTGTGTTGTTTAAGCGCACAATCGCTTGCCCGATTGGCATCTTTGCGAGCCAAATTGGAACATCGCGGTTATCAAGACGCGCATTGCGGCAAAGCATTTGCGTCATTAACGCTATGTCTTTGTCATTACCTAGTCGGTGAATGATTAAGATGGCACAGTTTGTGATCATCGCTGGCGGCAAGTGCGTCGGCGTCTGCACAATAATCATGCAGTAAACGCCGTATTCGCGCGCTTCATTGAGGAGGATGTCGAAAATCGTTTCTCCGACATCAAGTGGCGAACTGTTGCCGCTTTCAGGGTTGTCAATTATGCGATGGGCCTCTTCAAGGATATAAAAGCGTTTTTCAACGACTTTATCGCGATTCTTCTTGAGCCGCGAGTACATGAAGAGACCATGTGAAATCAGCTCAATAACAGCCTTTTTCGTGGAGCTGTCAAGATCGCCGCCTTCAAGCACAACAATGCGTTTACCATCAATGAGATCTTCAATGTGAATGCACTTATCGTAATCATTCACGCAGTACATTGCTGCAAGCTCGCCTGCATAGTAGCCTTCAAGTTTTGCGAGAATCGAATCGTAAGCATCCTGCATTCCCATGCCTGATTTAGCGAATTTATCCTTGATGTGTTGTCTGAGCTTATCATCAGTAATTGCCATGACTTTGGTGCTGAGTGACGGCACTTTAGCGAGCGGATCGTTAGACTTGCCATCTGCCGCTTTCATGCACTGAATAATTTGATAGACCTCTTTGAGCGTCACTTGTGCAATCCTATGATGGAAATCATCAAGTTCCGCTTGTGTCGTTGGTTGCATTTCGACAGGTTCGCCGTCAGGATCAAGCTCGAGAACGCCGTGAATCAGCATGGAAATACGTGCCGCCGCTTTGAGCACGGAGAACATCTTTGTACCGAATCCATAACCTAAGCAGAGCGATTCAACGACTTTATCAAGCCACTGAACTGCCCCAACATATTTTGGTGGGATGAAGAGGTTCATGCGGATTGGTCGCACTGATGTGTAATCCATTCCATAGAACTCAAAGTCATCAATTCCGTTTGGAGCGAAGCGTTTGAGCACGCGCCAAGAGTTCTTCCAGTCAAGAGCGAAAATCTTCATGTCGGTGTAATTGCGGATAACTTCGCGTGCAACACGAACCGCAGAAGTGGTCTTCCCTGAACCTGATGCGCCGCAAATGAGCGTGTGCATGAACTCGTCTTTGGAGAAATAGTAATTGTAGCTTGGCATCCCGTCTTCATAGTTAATCTGTTTTCCGAAGTAGATTTCGCCATTCTTGTTCGCGAAAACGCTAAATGCAGGAATGTTGGTTGCAACCGTACTGACACCGCCTGTTTCAACGCGCGGTAAGTGCGTCATAGAGGCAAGTTCCGATGTGAGCATGATGGTGCTCCAAAGGTAATTGTCAGCGATTCCTGGCGTATTGTCCTTCATCGTGCAAGGTTCAAAGACGGAGGTGTGTTTCATTAAGTGGTTTTGCGTGAACGTATCAGGCGTGACGCACTGAATTGTTGCAATTTCGTTGTCGCCGCCCCATGATGTAACAGCGGTGAGTGCAATTCCTTGCGCTGCTTTTGGTGTGTAACTAACGACGTAGGCATCGACATGGAACGCGCCCATACGAGCGGCAAGATTCCAACGCACATTGCTTTGGTCAAGCAGTTTAATGATGTTGCCTTTTTGCTCATCAAAGATTTGATATGAGCGGCTAACACCAACCGTCGGACCAAAGGAGAAGTTGAGTCCTTGTCCTGTTGCCATCGCGTTCGATTGTGCAGTGGAAAGACCTTGTGCGTTGCTAAGAGCATTACTCTTGCTTGCTGTCGTGCCTGTTCCACGACTATCGGACGTGCTTGTTCCTGCGCTGACCCCTTGCCCATCAGAGAGCGAACGAGAGAGACCTTCGTTGGTCGTGCGTCCTGTTCCTGCGCTGACGCCTTGCGCCAATGTTTCGGTTCTGCCGAGGGAGTTGCCGACACTTTGCGAACGAGTGAGTCCGTTAGAGAGACTATGTGACGTTGAGTCGGAAACACCATGCGAAATGGATTGCGAAAGTCCGTCAGAAACGCTTCTTCCAACACTATGCGATAAACTTTGTCCGCGAGAAATCCCCTCACTCCATCCTTCTGTCTGCCCTCTTGCGACGCTAAATGCGTTCGAGAGAGAGTGACTGTTGGATAAACTGTTTGAAAGGCTCTGTGAATCAGAGAGGCTATGCGTGAATCCACGAGAAAGCGAATCGCTGATAGATTGCGAGCGACTATTTGATAGGCTATTGGACAGACTGTTGGATAGGCTGTTCGAATCAGACAGCGAATGACTGCGCGACATCGAATCTGACATAGAGTGCGAAAGCGAATCACTTAGTGACTGCGATCTGCTCATGCTGTGACTGTTGGATAGACTATCGCTGATGCTTCTGCTGTCAGAAATTGAATTGCTGTTGCTGAAACTATCAGAAATAGAACGACTTGTCGAGTTCCCAATCGAATGTGTGTTGCTGTTGGAGAATCCATTCGACCATGAATTACCATCAGAAATAGAATGTGTTGTTCCGTCCGAAATGGAGCGTCCCATGCTGTTGGAGAATCCACGCGTGAACGAATTAGAATCCGTCATGCCACGAGCCATGCTAGAACTCATGCCATGCCCATGGGTTTCTCCATATGCGTCTGATGAGGTGATGCCCTCAGAACGCGAAAGACTATTTGTAAGACCATGTGCGTCTGATCGAGTAAATCCTTGTCCTTCAGAAGTTGACACACTCCCACCGCCTGAAAAAGCACTAGCGCTGGCACTTCCGTTATAGCTCGTTGTTCCTGATATATTATGAGATCTTCCATCCGTATTTGTGTCTGAACTTCCTCTACTAATCGTTCCTGTCATAGAGTGTCCATCAGTATGTGTGTTAGAAGTGCCCCAGTTTTCCGATGTTCCGTTGGTGTTTGTTCCGGTCGTGCCAATCGTGTGACCGATGTTGTTGCTGAATCCTGCTGTACGACTGTTTCCAGTGGTATGTGATGTGCCATCAGAAATCGTATGAGACCCGCCATAGTTGTTTGACCAACCTTGTGATGTTCCATCCGTAATGGTTTGACCTGTCGTGTTCCCAATCGTGTGTCCTTGTGTGATTCCTTGGGTTACGCCATGTGTGTTACCGATGGTATGCCCTTGCGTAATTCCATAGGTGTCGCCAAAGGTGTTTCCAATGGTATGCCCCATTGTTTCACCGATGGTGCGACCCTGCGTAAGACCATAGGTGTTGCCGACTGTATGCCCGTGCGTAACACCTTGGGTAATACCACTGGTGATGCCATGAGTATTGCCAATGGTGTGCCCTTGCGTTAAAGATGTGCCATCAGTGACGCCGAGTGTGTGACCACGAGTAATGCCTTGGGTTTGCCCAAGAGTTTCACCCATCGTATGACCAACGGTTGTTGAAGTGCCAAGAGAGTGACTTTGGCTGCGACTAATGGATTGCGTTTCGCCATAGGTGTCGCTTGCGCCAACAGTATGGGAGCGACCAAGAGATTCTGATTGGGAAACGCCATGAGTTTGCCCCATACTCTCTGTTTGAGACACGCCTTGGCTATCTGTAATGCTTTGTGATTGTGATAATCCATGAGACGCTGTATTGGTATTTGCTTGACTAATTGAGTCTGCCGCGCCAATGCTTTGCCCTTGTGAATACCCAACGTTATGACTTGTTCCTTGGTTCGTTCCGACACCATGCGAGTAGCTATCAGACTGCCCTTCGGTAAGCCCGAATGTTTCACCTGTGGTATCAGTAACGCCATGTGTATTGCCAAGTGTCGCCGAAAGGTTGCCTGCAAAAACCATCGGAATACTGATACCCGCATTGTGCGAGATCATTCCAGAATACTGACTCTTATATTTTGATAGTTCTTTCGCTGTATTTTGTGACCACTGAAGAATCTCATCATGGGGAATTGGAACCGCCATAATTACGTTTGCATAGCGATCATGAAGCATACCGCGAATAAACTCTTCGTTCTGTTCCACGCCTTCTGGGGTCGTGGTAATGCCGCCAAGCGATGTGGTAACGCCTGATGCTGCGCTGATGTGCGTTTTGGGGATTCCGCGAATGACTTGAAGTTGTGGTGCTTCTTCAATCGTGCGGCGAATTGCTTCTGCCTCTTTCATAGTTAAAGGCATGAATTGCGACTGACGGAAATTGCCACGCAACAAATTAAGCAAGCCACCATATTTTGCATCTGCTTGCTTCTTTAACTCTTTGAGCGTTTGCGCAATCTTTTCTGCTTCAGATGTGTTCTCGTCATAAAATACGCTAATGCCGCCCGTACCATAGAAGCGGTTATAAACGCGCATGACGCACTGCACACCATAACAGTAGTAGAATCCGTGCACATCATTCTCTGTGCTGAATTCATCCTCTGGCATATTGCAATACACGCAAAGGAAATTTGTATCGTTTTTCCAAATCGCAGAAAGAAGCTCATCCTGAGACACCATGAGAGCTTTCTTTTCACGCATTTCTTTTGGTACGTTATAGACCTTGCATAGTTTAACTACTTTGACATAACGCTCCCAAGCGCCGTCGTCTTCGCGTTTATCAATGATATATGTAAGATAAGACACATTGTTGTGGTTATCATCGTCAAATTCTATGAAACGATCACGAATGCGAAGATCGTCATGATTGGCTTGTCTATCAAAGAGTTCTTCCATGCCGACGGTTGCATAAGATCCGTCTTTATAACCATATGTATATGGCTGTGTTTGTTGTGACATGTTAAATCCCCCTAAGTTTTCTAATGCTGCTTTTGATTCTACCAAAGAGAAAATGTTGCGACTAGCAATAAAAAAGAGCACAAGGATCTCTCCAAGTGCTCTTTCAGATCAGTTGGTACGCTTCAAGAACGCTTCCCACTCATCTTGCCCAACCAGCTCTTTCACTGTTGGTGCAGATTTGTCTAAATAAGATTCTATCGCTTTGCTTGTTTCTGTTATTTGCGCTTCTTCTCTCTTTAATTGACTTATCTTTTCCGCTGCTGCAAATTCATCAGTAACTTGTTGGTTCTGTCCCATAGCTGCGGCCAATGGAGAACCCCCCAACCCTTTTGTCGCTTCCAACGGACTCATATTGCCGGTTGCATAATCGTTGTTTGTTCGAGCCGTATATCCTTTTAGTTGGTTAATTTCTGCCGCAATATTGTCTAGTTTTTCCTGTTGTTCAGCATAAACTTTGCCTATTGCGCGAATTTTTGTAAGACGTGGATCTTCTCCTTGTGTCGCATTTGCATAAAAATCTTCTTTTGCAAATTCTTTTGAATAGTGTTGTTGCTTTGTCTCTATCGTGTCAACGAATTTAGGAACCTCTAATCCGACAAAGCCTGTGCCCATGCCAACGCCTACGGGCCATTTTAAACTTACCCCGCTCACTTTTGCAATATCATATGTGCTTTTTAGGGCTGAATTTATCATTGAAGCTTCTTTTGTTGCAAAACTAGTCGCTTCTGACGCCCATGTATCTGGCTTTAATTCTTTAAGCGCTTTGACTATCTCTTTTTCGCCATGCCATTTGAAATGTTCAATTTCCTGTTTGATGTCGGCACGCGTCAGAGCTTGAAGTTCTGCTTTGGAAGCAACAACTCCTTCTTTGATTAAAAATTCTCCATTTGTTGCAAATGCGCGAGCATCTTTTACAGCTTCCAATGCTTTTTGGACTTTAGCAGGATCTTTCCAAGATCCATTTATAAGAAAATCTCTTGCCCGAGCAAGGCTTGTGAGGCCCTTTGAACTTACTTCTTCTACTTGCTTCCATCGTGTAGCTAAGAAGGTTTCCGCTTCATCTAAATTTTTAATGGCAATAGGAGCCCTGCGTAATAAGAATTCTCCTGCTTTTTCGCCAAGAATCCTTGTTGTCGCTCCAACAATGGCTCTTGCTCCTGTGCGTGCTGCAGCCCCCCCAAGGAAAGAGACTGCTCCAAAGCCTCCTGTAAACACTGTTAATGCTGTCATTCCAGCCAAAAGAGCAACGCCGCCAAGACTGTCGCATCCTAAAATTCTACAAGCTGTTGTGTTGGCGATCCAAGAATTTTCGTAAGCGCTGTTTATAGATGTAAACGTATCTCCAAAAGTTCCTTGTAAAAGACCTGCAAAGCCCTTGTTTTCTTTTTTCTCTCCAGTGATTCCATCTCTTGATAAAGAAGCCTGAAGCACAAGACGACAACGCTCTCCCTTGTCTACGGCATTCACATTTTTATCTACCAATAAACCTTTATCATCATTTTCCAACATGCAGCCGATAATGTCACTAAGGACAAATTCATTGCAAGCTACTTTTGGATCATATCCTAAACTGGAAGCTTCCTTCTGACAAAAATCTTTGGCTTCGTTTTCATAACTCTTCCATCTTTTTTCAAAATCTGCGGTTCCCATGTACTCAACCCTAGGCGTTGCTTTTTTGCCTTCTGGGGTAATCAAGGTATGAGAGCCGTTAAGCTCTTCTTTTTTGTCAATGGTAGAACCTGCAATGTGACGATCATCAGCACCTGTGCCGTTGGCAGAACCGCTTCCTAGGTTTGGGCTATCGCCCACTCCACCGTCACTGCCACTAGAGCCGCCAGAATTGCCGCTTTCGCGCTCTGCTTGCGCTCTTGCTTCTGCTTGACGCTCTTCATATTGGCGTCTCGCTTGTTCTTTGCGTTCAGCGATTGAAGTGTAGTTTTCTCCTGGCCGCAAATTACGAGCATTTCGTCCGTTACCATTTTCAGGCACGCTATAATACTCGTTCGCAGCATATGTAACAGTGGATGCTATTGGAAGAGCGGTTGTCCCGCTCAACATAAAGGTAAGAGCAAGCACTGTTCCTATCTTTTTTATATTCATAACCAATCATCCTCGAATTTATCAAAGGCATTTCGCCTGTAATTTCTACTTTATTTAGGAAGAAAAAGATCTTCCACTTTCGATTCTAACAAATGGAAAGTTCGGTCGTCATTTTTAGGGTAAAAAAAGAGCCTGCGTTTTCAGCAGACTCTTTTTGTAGGATGTGGATGGGTTAGAAACGGCGACGCGGGCGTCCGCGTCCTTGCCGACGAGGGCGTCCGCGTCCTTCTTCGTCCTCCTCTGGGTTTTTCAGAGCGACGAGGGCGTCTGCATCCTTGCAAACGTCTCGTGCCCAGTCCTTTACCTCATCGAGGTGACGCATTTCTGCGCCCTCATCAACGAGGTTCTGGACCTCATCCGCCGTTAATTTGCCCGTGAGGACATAACGGCGGACGAGCTTGGTCCGTGCCCGTGCGACTAACGCCGCACGGGACTCCTTCTGGCTCTGGGTGCGCCAAATCAGCACTCCCAAAGCCAAAAACATCACGAATGCGGCGGCGGCCATCGCCCAATAAATGAGCACATGGCCGTCGGACATGAATGAGACGGCTTTGGTGGCCGTCTCAAGCGGCCCCCCAGGAATGGGAGCCATCACATCCACAGATGTGTTATTCATAATAACACCTCCTTCCTAAAAGTCTTGCGAAATCATCTGATAAATCGCATAATCCCGCAAGACAAGAAAAATAAACGACTAATACTATTTTAGTACCATTTCTTTATATTCCAAAGTAAAAACAAAAAGCCGCACATTTCTGCGCGACTTCCTGTGTATATATTGCTATGCTAAGTTCTTTATATCAAGCATCCATCTTTTCCGACGAATAATAAGCATCTACTGTGCCAATGTAGTCGGAAATCTTATTGACGTAATCAACAGTTTCTCGATAGGGAGGAATCCCGCCGTAGTCTTTGACTGCTCCTGCGCCCGCGTTGTAGCCCGCAAGAGCAAGACTATAATCGCCGAAGTTCTTTTTAAGCTCGGCCATATACATGCACTGACCTTCGATTGCCTGTGAGACATCAAGCGGATCAATGCCGAACCCTTTGGCAGTTTCTGGCATAAATTGTGCAATTCCTTGTGCGCCTGCGGATGAACCTGCGGTTGGCGAGAAGTTCGATTCAGCTTTTAATTGTGCCGCGATAACAGCAGGATCAAGATTGTACTTGTTTGCCGTATACACGATATGGCTTGCTAAGCGTTTGAGAGATTCTCCCTGCCACATTCCGTTGTTTGATGTGATGTATTTTTCAATCGCGCTGCACATTTGCTTATCGCAGACACCTGTGTAGTCTTTTAACCCACGAATGGATGACATCGCTCTTGACGTGTCTTGCGGCGTTATCGGACTGCTGTAATCGCTTGCATTCGCAAACGCATCACCTTTACCATTTCGCGCATGCTGTTCTGTCTTTTCTCGTTTCGCTTTGGTTGCGCCAAGTCCTGCTAGGAATAACCCGCCCATTGTCGCCGCGCCTGCCGCTGTTGCCGCAAGTGCGTGGGATGATACGCCATACATCTCTTGGACTTTTTGCGTTAATGCTGCCGCATTGTGCATGATTCCGTCTGCTTCTTTGGCTTCTTTCGGAGTCAGCTCATTGGACTGCATAATTGCGTCATATTCTTTTCTGAGTTCTTTGGCATCATTACTGCCGCTGATGTTGATGGTTGAGAAGTTTCCAGAACTATCCATCGCAACAACAGCAAGTTTTGGTTCGCCATTCTTTCCTTCATAGGAGATGGCGACACTATATTTGCCGTCAGGTTGCTGTTTCTTGCCTTTAATGTGCGCACCTTCTGGTAGAAGGCCATTGTTATCGCGGATTTGGTTAACTAGTTGCTGTTGTTCCGATTCGTTTGCCATTGTGGCGTTACTTGTGTCAACTTCACCTGAACTGCCGCCCGATGATGCAACTTCTGCTTCGCTTGATGCGTTAGAAGATTCGCCGCTTGACCAAAGCCCAGACCACCAGTTTGAAACGGAATCAACAATGGATGATACGCCGGATGATATGTCGTCAACAAAGCCGCTCGCATGAGCAGGCTGCGAGAACACTAAGTTTGTTGATATAAAGAAAGCAAATAGCATAGAACTAAGCCGAATGACTTTTTTCTTCTTATTCATGGCTGTTTCTCTGCTTTCTGTTTAGTTTTTAATTTGGCGAGGTTATCGCCCATGAGTTTATTATACCATACGTGTTTTTAAAGGGGGAAGGAATTTGTTTTTTTAACTAAAAACCGCGAAAATTCCCCGCCTCTAAGCAAAGCGTAGGCGGTGGGATGAATCGCGAAGAAAGAAATAGTTGCGAAGCAACCAAGACAACCAACTCCATTTTTTTGTTCTTTTTATTTTTGGATTCCTGTAAATTAGTATATATTTTATTTAATCGTTTTATTGATCTTTCTTCTGGTGAAAGGAGGTGGAAAAATGAAAGAGATCAAGGTGGAGTGGACAGGAGTCTATCCCTGCTTGTGCTTTGGTGAGTGGAAACTCACAATTGACGGCAAGGACGTTTCCGAGACCATCCCGTTCCAAAACGAGGATGCCGGAACGCACGGCCAATATTCCTTTTGGCAGTTCGATAAGAACTACGACGAGGAATGGGTCAGCTACGAAGACGGGCTTAATTGCTCTGAGTGGTTGTCCGCTCTTGACGCATGGATCACGGAATTGGGGCTGAACGAAGACGAAGCACGGCTTCTCTTCGAAAAGTTTCAAGAATGTGATTGGCGGCATGGGTCGTGCGGCGGTTGCATTTGATTTTTAAAATAGGAGAGTGATCTTTCTATTTTAAGAATCAGACAAAAAGGCTCTCACATGAGAGTCTTTTTTGCTCGTTTTATTTTTGGATTCCTGTAAATTAATGTATATTTTATCTAGTTATTTTGGTTTTCTGGCTTGAAGGAGGTGAAAAAATGAAAGAAATCTCTGTCGAGTGGACGGGATCGTGGCCATGCCTCTGTCATGGTGAGTGGAAGCTCATCATTGACGGTAAGGACATGTCATCGATCCTTCCGTTCCAAGGAGAAGATGCCAATACGCACGGCACGTACTCTTCGTGGCAGTTCGATGAGAACTGGAGCGAAGAGTGGGATAGCTACGAGTCGGGGCTTAATTGCTCCGAGTGGCTGTCCGCCAATGCTGACTGGATTGCGAAACTGGATCTGAACGAAGACGAAGCACAGCTTCTCTTCGAGAAGTTTCAGGAGAACGACTGGCGGCGTGGCGAGTGCGGCGGTTGTATCTGAGAATAAAATAGAAGAGTGATCTTTATATTTTACAAATCAGACAAAAAAGGCTCATTATGAGCTTTTTTTGTGCGTGAACTACTCGGCATTAAAATTACCAAGCATCCAAACTTAGTATTTGTTCAGAATTTAATTTGTGCGTCGCAACGGAATCACTCCATTGTTACCGCCCAGCCCCGTCCACAGGAGCACTACCGCTCTGCCAAAAATGGCTTTGCGTCTACATGTACGCTTTCATCTCGGTATTGAAATACCGAGGATTCCCGCGTATGTGCCTAAATTTTGCCGTCCATGGCTAATTTCGGCATTGTTTTATATAAGAACTCATAGCGCAAGTCAACGAAGGTATAATCTTCTTCGAAATCAATATTCGCGCCACAGTTGTCACAATGAAGCGTTTTTGGGACATATTCAAGCGAAGCAACTGCGCCAAATACTTTCTGTTTGCACGATAAGCACTGTATTGTGTACCTTGGGCTGATTTCACCTTCTGCGATGCGCTCTTTAATGAAACTATCAAGCGCCGCTTTGACAGTTTCACTTGGGATGTTGATACCCATTGCGCTCAGGAACGACTTGGTGCGCTTGGACAGCATCATGGGATAAAATGTAAATAATTCCTCGTCCTGTTTCACCTTATCGTAAGCCGTCTGGATGGCTTGCATGAGCGCTTTGGGGAAATGATTGTAGTTCATTGTGTTTGCAAAACCATCCTTTCGATGTATAATTCCGAGCAAGTATGCGCCGTTTGACATTCTCCTGGGCGATTCACGATTCTGCGACTAATGCGATGCGGGGCAACCACCCCAAGACCACCGCCTTACATAATCTCCACGTGCGTTAATTCCCGTGTGCCCCACGGTACTAAGTTCTATTCAAAAAGAAATTTTAACATTTCTTCGTCACTTTGTTTATCAAGTATTTCTTTTGCTTTGTTTAAGATGTTAATTGCAGCATTGCGATCTCTATCGTGATGTGTTCCACACTTGGGGCAATCCCATTCGCGTATATCTAGGTTTTTAACCTCTTTATTTCGATATCCGCAAACAGAACAAAGTTGCGAGCTTGGGAATTTTCGTGGAACTTTAACTAAATTTGTCCCAATCCGTTCTGCCTTATAACCCAACAACACGAAAAACATTGACCACTTGGCGCGAATAATATTGCGACGAAGGCGTTTGTTTTTAATCATGTCTTGGATGTCTAGGTCTTCAACTGCAATTAGTTTGTTTTCTTCCACAAGTCGCTTTGTTTCTTTGTGGACAAAATCAGCTTGTGTTTCGGATTCGCGCTCATATAGTTTTGCTATGCGTAATCGCGCTTTTTTTGACCTGTTCGATCCTTCTTCGGTTTTATAATACTTCTTCCATGCTTTATCAATTTTCTTTTTTAGTTTCTCGTCTTTAATTGGGCTTTCGCTTTTATTGCCTTTATCGTCTGTGTAGAATGATTTTAAACCAACATCAATCCCAATTTCGCCGCCCGTTGATTTCTTGTTTGGAAGCTTAATATCTTCTTCAACGCAAAATGATGCAAAATACTTTCCGTCAGGCTTCCTTATGATTGCAACGGTTAGAATCGTTCCTTCAAATATTCTTGATTGTTTGATTTTAATTACACTTTTGAGTTTTGGAATGACCAAAGATTTCCCGTTATTTACAATACGAATCCCTTTACCCTTACAACGAATCCGATATGACTGGAACATGTCGTTCTTAGAGCGAAGTCTTTTTCTTCTATAAGGATCTTTTCGATACTTTCTAAGATTTTGAAAGAGGTCGAATATTGTCTCATAAAAAACGGAAGAATCTACAGTTTGTAGCCATGTGTAGCCTTCTCTGCGCTTAAAATCAGCGATATTATAAATTGCATTCCAAAAGCTATTATTATCTAAAATATCGTATTCTAGTTGCTTAAAGAGCCTGTTATAAACAACCCTCGTCGCAGCAAAGTGTTGTTTGATGAACTTCTCCTGTTCTTCAGTTGGATAGATCCTGTATTTGAACCGCCGTATATGTCGTTTCATATTAGCACCTCAGTGCATAAAGAACATCGAATACACAAAAACGGTCAATAAAAATCCTGAAATAGCGCTGCGAATCCACTGTTCATTGTAGAGCGATTGAAAGAACCCCCAACCACTTGCAATGAGCATTATCCAATTAAGTGCTGTAAGAAAGCTTTCCAAGACCTGAACCCCCAAACCACGATGATTTCGTTTTTATTCTAGCAAAAACAAGAATTTTTTATCCGTGCGTGAAAGACATGCTTAAATTATACCACGAAAAACAATCGGCTCTAAATTGCTTTGCTTGTGGTATGCTAAGCGAAAAGAAAGCGAAGCAAACCATCAATACCAATTTAGAAAGCAAACAAGTAGCGCTGTTTTGATTCTTAATTGAACACAAAGATAAGGTAGAATAGATGTAGGGTTGATTGGTAGTTGGCGATTGTCGGCTGCCTTGTTGCTCTATATAGCGCGTTTGAAAGGAGTTTTTAAAATGGAGAATTCGAAGGCGGTCAAGTTCGTCGAAACGACAAGCGACAAAATGCACTTGTTTGAGACTCACACAGGGAAACAGATTGAGGTTACCGACTATGACCTCAATAGGTTCTTGGAGTCTCGCGGCGAAAAGGGCGCAAGAGGCAAATTCGCTTTCCGCGAACTGAGCGACATGGAGAACTCGTTCAGCAAGTCCTTGGATGAGAAGTCGTGGATGAACGAGTTCACAAAAGAACACTCCACACTTCAGCAGAACGAGGTTCGGCTGTTCGTAAAAATGCTCGAACACCTCGCTGAAATGAGCGAGTATGATGACAGGCGAAAAGCCTCAATTCGGCTCGCAAAGCGCGTGTTGCAGGTGATGAAGGACGAGGATATCGCCCTTCCTTACATCTGATACGCGAGTTTTCAGACAAACTAAAAACTAAACAAAAAAGATCTTCTCGTGATTGAGAGGATCTTTTTTGTTTGCTGTTTTCAATCCGCGCAATCACACAGATTGGCTTTTGGACGTGGTACTAGAGTAAATGTTTCAATCCGCGCATCCGCGTGGGATGCGATGACACGACCGAACCGCGTTTAACAATTGTCGTATTTGGGCTGTACTCCCCTTAACGGATTGGCTTCCGTCTGCTTCCCCAAGTGTCAAAATGGTGCCACCATCCTTCGTTATCATGGGTGCATTTTCAGCGGCCTCTTATGCCGCCCAGCGGTTACTGCTTTTTGTTCGCTCAATCACGCAGATTGGCCTTGGGACGCGGTAGCATAGAATTAAACCGCGACTGGTGTGGGAGCATCCAGTTCTCGCCTGCGCAGTCTCTCGCGCTAGGACTTTCGCCCAACACTCGTCCCCTACGTGCGTGGTTGGGTTACGCCTCACGCAATCCACAAATCGCGCAATGTTGACACCACAAGACTTTCGCCTTGTTGCGCCCATGATAATGTAGGGCAGCACGACTATTTACTAGACGCAAATTTTTCTTTAAAAATAGTTATAGAAATTGAAAAGTTGCTGTAAGCGCCTAAATCGTGTTCATCGTCAATAGTGCCAATCGACTGTGTTTAGTTTGACACTCCCCCCACTAAAGTAGGGGGATTCTCAGTTCACTGACCGTTGCGTTTCGGCGGTACGCCTCATATCCGTCTTACACAATCTCCCTGAGCGTGAATTTCCGTATGCCCTACGGTATTTT
>ERZ772979.999-NODE-999-length-17481-cov-8.519913_pt1 | contig 17481 bp, 14 predicted proteins | sample MGYA00511130_ERZ772979 | MGnify/ENA primary metagenome ERZ772979 (study PRJEB29015, sample SAMEA2738103) | human oral metagenome | biome: human oral; feature: human-associated habitat; material: saliva | place: China | collected 2186 ... | reverse complement strand
CTGATTTTGTTAAAGAATCTGTACCTCAAATACAGATTCTTTGCACTTTTCAGGCGCGTACGTTGTTATGGCGCACCTGACGAGAAACCCGTGCAGTCGCAATTGCAGCCGTGAACGGAACCGCGAGCGCACGGAAAGCCAATTTGCGAGTAGTCGTTTCCCCAGGTTATTCGCTCTTATGGTCTCTGTGAATGAGCTCTTCGATGTGCTCGTGTTCTTCTTCGTGGAGCTGCTTAATTTCTTCATCGAAGCCTGGATCTTTAGGGGTAATGAGTTCGTCCTCACCAGTCTTTGGATCAGTATGGTGAAGCAGAACAGGCTCAAAGAGGTGCAGGTACTTTGCAAAGAAAGCAGACATGGTAAGCAGCATGACAAAAATTGCAATACGAGGCATCGTATTGACCTGCGTCATAATGAGCGAACCAACGCACAGAAGGGCAGTCCAACCGTACATCAAAAGAACTGCTTGGCGCTGGTTATAACCGTGAGCCATTAAGCGGTGATGGATGTGTCCGCGGTCGGCAGTAGCAAAACTGACGTGCGCGCGGGTACGGCGAACAATCGCGGAGAAGGTATCGATGATTGGAATACCTGCAACGACGAGAGGAACAATGATGGTTGTGAGTCCCGCCCAACGAGTGACAGACAAAAGCGAAATTGTTCCCAGAGCAAATCCCAAGGTCAACGAACCAGAATCGCCCATGAAGATTGTTGCGGGATAGGAGTTGTGAACCAAAAATCCAAGTGTGGTGCCTGCGATTGCTGCACTTAAAAGAGCTGCGTCAAAGCGACCCGCCCAGATAGAAAGCACAAACATAGTGGTAGAGGCAATGCAGGTAATACCTGAAGAAAGTCCGTCAAGACCATCAATGAGGTTGATGATATTGGCGTAGGCAACCAGGTAGATGACGGTTGCTGGGTAGGCGAGCCATCCAAGATCCACAAAGCCGTATGCGGAAAACGGATCAACAACGTTACCGATAATCAGACCGCCTGCAGCCGCGATGCTTGCAGCAATTACCTGACCAGCGAGTTTCTGAATAGGCTTGAGAGAAAAAATGTCATCAAGTAAGCCGGTCAAGAAAATTACCGCAAATGCAGCGCCAACAATCCAGAAGTTAACGTTGAGATAATAGCGAGAAGAAAGCGTAATCTCGGCATGTCCAAGGATTGCTTCAACGCCATAACGCACCAGCATAGCAACGGCTAACCCAAAGAAAATTGCAACGCCACCCATACGGGGAATAGGTTTTTTATTGACTCGACGTGCAGAGGGTTTATCGACAACTCCAAGCTTCCAAGCCAGTTGACGAACGGCAGGGGTAATCAGAGCTGAACCAAGACCAGCTGAGAGGAAAACACAAAACATGGTTACCCAGAGGTTCAAGCCGTATACCCTCCAATAAAAAACAGTATTTAACTGCTAAAATCCATACCATTTAATTGTGCTGCTCATTAAAAAACAAGTCAAGACTTTAATCTTTTTATAATCTCTTTATAGTAAGAATTGTCCTTCTCCCGCGGTCTAAACTGGGTGAACCGACAAGTTTTTTCAGGGAGCCTAATCTCGTGTTCAGTACAGGCATCCTTCGTTGTTAAGGAAGCTGGAACGCCCGAGCGCGGCGCCCACCTTATGAAGGTGGGTTCATAGATGACTGCGGGGAAGGATATTTTTGTGCCCAGACCGACCGCTAGAAGGCAACGTGCCGCGGTAAAACGCCATGTATATTTGGGTCATTTCAACTTGCTGTATAAAGCGGTATCTTCACAGCATTCCGCTCGCATAATCATTGACATACCTGCTCCTGATTGCCACAATAAGTACCGCAACGGGGATATAGCTCAGTTGGGAGAGCGCTGCCTTCGCAAGGCAGAGGCCGAGGGTTCGAATCCCTTTATCTCCACCATGACTTTGACGCGCGCAGAGACCCTGCGCGTTTTTTATATCACCATCTGCCTGGGCAGATACGACGGGAGGCGAGAAACCCTTGGGTAGTGCACCATCACCTAATACCCTTACGTTTTCTGCCTACGACGTCTGTGAACTCTGCCCAAGGTGTTGCCATGCTCAAAGAAACGCCGGTAAAGCAGGTCTTTGTGGAGCTTCAAGCACCATTCGTGTGGCTCGTTCAGCGCTGCACTTCTGGGAGGAGCCTCCTATCTCGGGTGAGGCCGGATCAGGCGCCATATTTTTCACGGGTTGCCCGCTCAGATGTGTGTTCTGTCAGAACCACCAAATCTCGCAAGAGGGTTTTGGCAAGCCAGTTACAACCGAGCGCCTTGCCCAGATGATGCTTGAACTGCAAGCTCAGGGTGCGCTCAACATCAACCTTGTAACTCCTTTGCACTTCTCGCCACACATAATTGAAGCAGTGACGCTGGCAAAAGAGGCGGGATTGACGCTCCCAATAGTGTGCAATACTTCGGGATATGAGTTGCCAGAGGTCGTACAGAAAGTTTCGAGCGTCATTGATATATGGCTGACGGACGTCAAGTACGCAGACCCTGCGCTGGCAAAAGAGCTTTCGTACGCAGCAGATTATCCAGAGATGTCCATGGCGGCACTTGAGGTTATGCATGACTCGGTGATGAGTCGCGGCGGTCGCAAGCTGGACGACGACGGTCGCATGTTGCAAGGCATCATTGTGCGCCACCTGGTCATGCCCACGCACGCTGACGATTCCTGTGAGGTGCTCAACCGCGTCTGGAATCTTTGTCATAATGATGTAGACGTATCAATCATGAATCAGTACACGCCCAACGAGCACATGCGCGCGGCTGGCGGTCCGCTTTCTGGAACGCTTTCTGACGAGGAGTACGAGTTGGTGCTCTGTCATGCGGATGACCTGGGCTTTGAGAACCTGTGGTGGCAGGAGGGTGGAACCGTCTCCGAGAGTTTTGTGCCAGCCTTTGACGCAACAGGCGTTGAGGGCCCCGCGCTCAAGCTCCGCACGGCTCGCGGCAACGCCACCGACGCCTGTGCCGCTGGCCATGCCGCCAACGACGCCACCACCAGCATCCCCGATACGCAAACCGAGGAGTAACCATGTCTGTCGAGAAACCCGAAGAACTCCAAACCACCCCAGCGCCACAGGCGGCTGCGCTTACGGACGCGGAGCGCGCCGAGCTGGAAGCGCTCCGCGCAGAGAAAGAGCGCAGGGAGCTCGAGGCTCTTCGCGCAGAGAAAGAGCGCGCTGAGCTCGAGGCGCTTCGTGCCGAGAAGACCCGTGCTGCCCAGGCAGAAGCTGCAGTTCAGGCAGAGGTGGATGCAGCAGTGGAAAGTGAAGCTCAGCAGCGTGCTGCACGTCAGGCAGTTCAGCAGGAGGCCGAGCAAATTCGTCGCATTCAGGAGCAGCGCGCAAAGGGCCGTGCTCTCATGGAGCCAGACGAGGACGACGAAGACATCAAAATGCCTCTGGGGCAAAAAATTGTTATTGGAACTGTGGTAATTCTCGCAGTTATCTTTGTTGTAAGCCAATTTATTTTGTAGGACTGCTACTCTAGATATATCGTCTCACCGTCAGTTTTTGACCAATCGAAAAGAGCAACTATGTCACTCACTGATCGTACCAAACCCTCAGACGTTAGCCTTAATACAGACTTGTATGAGCTCACGATGGCTCAAGGTTATTGGGAAGCCGGTCTTGTTGATGCAGAGGCATGCTTTACCGCATTCTTCCGCGAGAACCCCTTTAATGGTGGATTTGCAATTTCTTGTGGTACTGGTCAAATTGCCGACTTAGTTGAAAACTTTATCTATGAAGATGACGACATCGACTACCTGGCAAGCATTAACTCTCCTGGTGGCGGTCGTCTCTTTAAGCCAGCATTCCTTGAGTTTTTGCGCAACCATAAGCTTAATGTAACCATTGATGCAATCCCCGAGGGAGAGCTTGTTTTCCCACGTGAGCCTATGGTCCGCGTTGAGGGTTCTATTGTTGATTGTCAGCTCATTGAGACCGCCCTGCTAAACTTGGTCAACTTCCAGACTTTGGCCGCAACTAAGTGTGCTCGCGTTATCAAGGCTGCTCAGGGCAATCCCGTCTCTGACTTTGGCCTGCGTCGTGCGCAAGGTCCAGATGGTGGCTTGGCAGTTGCTCGCGCTTCCTATATTGCAGGTGCTTCAAGCACTTCAAATGTTCTTGCTGGCAAAATTTACGGCATTCCTGTTTTTGGTACCCACGCACACTCTTGGGTAATGTCGTTTGATACTGAGCTTGATGCCTTTAGGGCGTTTGCAAAATCTAGCCCAACTAACTGCTCACTTCTGCTTGATACCTATGATGTTCACGAAGGCATCAAGAACGCCATCATTGTGGCAAAAGAGATGGAGGAGCGTGGCGAGCGCTTAAGTGCTGTTCGTATTGACTCCGGAGACCTTGCACGTCTCTCTAAGGAAGCTCGCAAGGCTTTTGACGAAGCTGGCCTTCCTTACATCAAGATTTCTGTTTCAAATGATCTTGACGAGTACACCATCCAGTCGCTCTTTGCTCAGGGCGCACCTATTGACGCCTTTGGTGTTGGCACCAAGCTTGCCACCTGCGATCCTCAGCCTTCGCTTGGCGGCGTCTATAAGCTAACCGCTCGTCGTCAGTCTGCTGCTGAGCCTTGGACTCCTGTTATCAAGCTGTCTGAGATGGCCTACAAGCGTACCGTTCCAGGCATTCAGCACATTCGCCGCTTCTACGATGCAAACGGCTGCCCTGCAGGCGACATGATTTTTGACCCAGATTACCTGGTAACCAAGAGTCCAGAGTCTAAGGCAACCGTTGTAGACATCATTGACCCATACTCAACCCACAAGCTTGAAGGAACTTCTCGCGAACTGATGGTGAGGTTGGTAGAAGGCGGCAAGCGTGTAGGGAAGAGCGAGTCTATTGAGGTTGCTCGCGACCGTTGTCACGCGGCGCTTATGCGCCTAGATGCGGCGTACACGCGTTTCTTGAACCCTCAGATTTATCCTGTAGGCCTTGAGCGCGGTCTGGCCAATTTGCGTCACGAACTTGCCGCTCAACATCAGGTAAAATCTTCCGAGGAAACCGAGTAGTCCTTTAGGTACTACGCAATCTACTACACAATCAATCACGTACTTACGCTGCACACGTGCACTGAATTTAAAGGAGAACCATGCGCGAGAAGATCGAGGAACTTGTACGTCAAGCCTTGGCAGACGCCCAGGCTGCGGGTGAGTTGCCTGAATTCCAGATTGATGACGTGGGACTTGAGCGTCCACAGGACTCATCAAATGGTGACTGGTCTTCTACGGTTGCAATGCGTTCTGCAAAGCTAGCACACAAGGCTCCTCGTGATATTGCGACAGCTCTTGTAGCTCATATTGCCGAGGACGCGCAGATTGAGCGTGTCGAAGTTGCAGGTCCTGGCTTTGTAAACTTCTATCTGTCTACCGCTGCGGGCAATGAGATTTTTAACACCGTTCGCGAGCAGTGCGCAGACTTTGGACGTTCTTCTTTTGGCGCCGGTCAAAAGGTCCAGGTAGAGTACGTTTCTGCTAACCCTGTTGGTCCTCTGCACATTGGTCATGGCCGTTGGGCAGCGCTGGGAGACTCTCTAAGCCGCATTCTTGCCTTTGCAGGCTATGACGTTGAGCGCGAGTACTACGTCAACGATCACGGCTCACAGATGGACGTCTTTGGTCACTCCATTTCAAAGCGTTACCTGCAGCTCATTGACATCATGAAAGAGCGCGGCATTGACGCTGATGCTGCCGCTCAGGTATTGGCTGAAGATCGCAATGCGTACGTTGCAGATGAAGAGGATGCACATCCCGAGGAGCATCCATTTACTGACGAGTTCATTAGCTCTCTTGGCGGCAATGCATACGCCGGAGACTATATTGTTGACCTGGGTCTTTTCTTCCTCAAAAATGATGGAGAGGTATGGGCAGACAAGTCCGAAGATGAGCGCATGGTTGAGTTCCGTGAGCGCGGCTACAAGATGATGCTTGAGTCCATCAAAAACACCTGCCACAACGCTCGCGCCGACTTTGACGTGTGGTTCTCTGAGCGTTCTCTCTACGTTAAGGATGACCAGGGTAAAGACGCAGTAGATCGCGCACTTGATGCTCTTGACAAGCTTGGCTACCTCTATCGTTCTGACGAGGGCGCACTGTTCTTCCGTTCTACTGATTTTGGTGACGATAAGGACCGCGTACTCATCAAAACAAATGGCGAGTATACCTATTTTGCTTCCGACGTAGCCTATCACTGGAATAAGTTCCAGCGCGTCGACCACGTTATTGATATCTGGGGAGCAGATCACCACGGATATATTCAGCGTGTTCGCTCTGCTGCAACAGCCCTTGGTTACCCAACTCAGTTTGAGGTTCTGCTTGGTCAGCTGGTTAACCTGCTCAGAAACGGCGTTGCTGTCAGAATGTCTAAGCGTAAGGGAACTGGCATCCACTTTGACGAACTTCTCGCCGAGGTTGGTGTTGATGCAACCCGCTACACCCTTGTTTCAAAGTCTTCCAATCAGATGATTGACTTTGACATTGAGCAGGTAAAGCGTCAGGACAGCTCTAATCCTGTGTATTACGTTCAGTATGCTCACGCTCGTATTTGCTCTATTTTGCGCCGCGCTGCTGGCGTTGACCTTGATGAGGCAAAGGCACTTGGTATGGGCGCTGTTGCAGATAAGGCTATTGGCTCTGAGGTTAATCTTGGACTACTCTCTGATGCCGCTGAGCAGGCTCTTGCTCGTAAGCTCTTTGAGTTCCCAGGCCTTGTTGAGGGTTGTGCTCGCGATAGGGCACCATTCCGCATTACGCACTATATTGAAGAGCTTGCTGGTCAGTTCCACGCATTCTATACCGTCTGCCAGGTGCTTCCTTCTGAAGGACGTCCACTTGACACGGAGCTTTCTAAGGCTCGTCTTGCAGCTTGTGATGCAACCCGTCGCGTGCTTGCAACCGCCCTTAACTTGATTGGCGTTTCTGCTCCTGAGGCAATGTAAACGAAAGCTAGCTATGTTGTTTTGTCATGATACCGTGCAAGTATTGAATACCTGCACGGTATCTTTTGTGAATTCCTCCAGATAATTTACATATTTGTGCGTTACGTAAAAAATTTTTTAATGTATAAAAGAGATAATAAAATTAATTTTTATTACTCAAATTTTATATTGCAGCATATAAAAGCCTATATTGATGTCATATACACGCCATTTTCTAACATATTTTTGACTAACTATTGTTTTGTCCCCACGTTAACGCGTGTTTTTTTAGGGGTATACTCATTATGCGAGCAAATAGTAAATGGTTCGGGCATAAGAGTGGAGGTCTCTATGGAACTTCGCGAGTACATGTCCATTCGCAGGTCTTACAACTTAGTTAGAAGAGTGGTACCTGCTAACAGACGACTCACGTTTGAAGAGTTTGCTATTTTGTGTCGCCTCAATGTGAAGGGCGCCCCTGTTAAGACTTCAGAAATTGCCGAGTATCAGAGTGCTCTTCGTCCTACGATTACTCATCGTACCTCGCACCTGGCAAGGCTTGGTTTCATCAAAAGAGATGAAGGCGCCATTGATCGACGCAACGTAGTGTGTATCATTACAGAAAAGGGTGTAGAAGCAGTTGAGGAGCTGTCTAAGCTCACCTGTGCTCGTATTGCACCCGGCCAGGCGCTTTCACGTACTTCGTTTGAGCGCATAGTCATGTATGTTGACGCTATGGGAGCTCTGTATTGCAGGGCTGCAGACATGGTGCTTCTTGCAATTCTCGATTCTCCTAAAGACGCTCTTTCAATTACAGAGATTGTTGATGCACTTGGTCTTTTGCAACCAACGGTTTCTATGTCTCTTACTGCTTTGGCAGAAAGTGGCTTGGTACAGCGCAAACATGATGATGCTCTTTCTAGAAGAGTAACCATGGTTGAGCTCACGGCTCAAGGCAAGACCTATATCAAAGAAATCGTTCAGCAAATTGAAGACATTATTGTTAAAAGAAAGAGCCGTACAGCTGTTTAAATGATTAATGCAGATTAAAGAAATCTAGAAGATGGGTTTCTCGAGGTTTAAGGGTTAGTGGTTATAAATCCCCATTTGCCCGTTTTATGGTGAATTTTATTATTTTTCATCATAAGGCGGGCATTTTCGTGGTATATTCCTTTTGGATTTGCACCTATTTGATTTTGTTTGTTATCCCTTCATCATATTTCTCACGTATTTATACAGATTATTTTGATGAGCAAACAGAGAGGTTTGTACATGTCGGACGAAACATCTTCGGTCCAAAATGATTCTTTAAATGATGTAGAAAATACTCCAGCACCACGTAGACGTGGTAGACCTCGCAAGAGTGAAAATTCAACTTCTGAAAATACCAATTCTGAGACAACTGAAGAAAATACTTCTAACTCAGCTGCTGCTAAGCGTCGTCGTGGTCGTCCAACTAAAAAAGAGACGGAGGCACGTCGTGCGGTAGAGGCTGTTGTGGCAGAGGCTATGAACGCAGCAGGCATTACAGAGCCACCAAAGCGCCGTCGTGGCCGTCCTAGCAAAGAAGAGATGGAAGAACGTGCTCTTCATGAGCGTGCCCTTGAAGTTGCACAGGCAGAGGTTCTGGCTCAGGTCCAGGCGGGCGGCAAGGTTTCTTCTGACGTTGTAGACACTGATCGCCTTACCAAGATTGTTCAGGACGCAACTCAGCCTTCTGCGGAGGTAACTCCGGCTCCTGCCTTCACTAAAGCAGAGGCAGAAGGTGCAGCTGGCCAGAATAGCAATGCGGCTCAGAAGAACTTTGCTGAAGAGCACGGTAGTGTTGAGCAGCAGGATGGTGCAGCTCAGGAGCAGGCTTCTGGTGCAGTAACAGATTCCGAGGCAGCTCCAGCAGAGCGTCCAGGGCGTTCTCGTACAGGTGCAGCTCGTCGTCGACATCGTAATGCCGAGCCAAAAGAAGTAGTTCAGGAGGGCGAGAAGACACAGGAAAACGCACACGCCAACAACCAGGAGCGTCCTTCTCGCGATCGTAGACAGAACAACCAGCGCAACAAGAATCGCAAGCAGGGCCAGGCAAGCGAGCCATCGCTTTCCAAAGAGGCTCTGCAAGAGATGAAGCTTTCTGAGCTTCGTGCTAAAGCAACTGAGCTGGGCATTGAGTACGCAGGCGTTCATAAGTCTGATTTGATTGAGCTTGTATACGCTGCATCTGCAGCTGCTGAGGGCTTTAAGACTGTTGAGGGTATTCTTCAGATTAGCAACGAAGGCTACGGCTGGATTCGTACAGGTAATTACATGGAAGGCGATGACGACGCCTTTGTCCACCAGCAGATTATTAGAAATCTTGGTCTGCGCCCGGGTGATAGCGTCTTGGGCATGGTGGGACCTGCTCGCGTAAATAGCAAGTATCCACCACTGCTTAAGGTTACCCAGGTCAACGGTGGGGAAGTTGAGGGTCTTAAGGACCGTCCTCGCTTCAAAGACCTGACCCCTATTTTCCCAGACCAGCCTCTTACTATGGAGCACGGTAAAGATTCCATTACGGGCCGTGCAATTGATCTGGTGGCTCCTATTGGTAAGGGTCAGCGTGGTTTGATTGTCTCGCCTCCAAAGGCAGGTAAGACCACCATTTTGAAGCGCATTTGCCAGTCTATTACCACTAACAATCCTGAGGTCCGCCTCTTCTGCCTCTTGGTAGACGAGCGCCCTGAGGAAGTTACAGACATGGAGCGCTCCATTAAGGGCACCGTTGTTGCTTCAACTTTTGATATGCCAGCAGAGAATCACACCGTTGTCTCGGAGCTTGTCATTGAGCGAGCAAAGCGTCTGGTTGAGATGGGTCAGGACGTTGTGGTTATTCTGGACTCCATCACACGTCTTGCTCGTGCATACAACCTGGCTATTCCTGCTTCTGGTCGTATTCTTTCTGGTGGTGTTGACTCCGCAGCTCTGTATCCACCAAAGAAGTTCTTGGGTGCAGCTCGAAACATCGAGAACGGCGGCTCGCTCACTATTATTGCGTCTGCCCTGGTAGATACAGGCTCCAAGATGGATGAGGTTATCTTCGAGGAGTTCAAGGGCACCGGCAACATGGAGCTTAAGCTTGATCGCGATCTTGCAGATCGTCGTATCTTCCCAGCTATTGATCCTGTTTCTTCTGGTACTCGTAATGAGGATCTGCTTATTAAGCCAGAGCTTCAGCCTATGGTATGGGGCGTTCGCCGTATTCTTGCAGGCTTCAATAACACTGAACGTGCAACTACTGCTCTTATCAGTGGTCTTAAGCAGACCGACAATAACCAGGACTTCCTGATTAGATCTGCAAAGAAGGCTGCACAGTCTGACTATCCACAGAATTAGTCAGATTTAAAGATGACGCAAGAAGTGCTTTCCAATCATTGTTGGGAAGCACTTCTTTTTTCTCGTCATTTTTGGTGAATAACTGCCAAAGAATTATGAAAAAGTATTAAAGACGCTGTAAAAAATAACGAATTACGCTATAGTCATTTCTAACAGCACAATTATGTGTTGCAGCGGATTACACAAAGATGAAATGAAGCCCACCCGTTGCTCACGTCGCCCGTATTGGGTTTAGTAGCATATGCAAATTTAGCGTGTGTCTTCATACATCTTCTTGGCGTTTGTAGGGGGAGTTTGTATGACAGAAGGTAGGAATCCGGCAGTAGTCGCCGGCCTGCTCAGTGGACTGGTTCTGGTAGCAGAGCCAGCATCTGCGTATGCCCTTACCGCTAATGAAATTCGTCAAACGCCTCTTGGTGCAATCTTTACAGGCATTGGAGTGGGACTTGCTGCGGTTGCAGTCATTTCTGGTGCGGCCTTGGTAGTCTCTCGCTCGGTAAATCGTGGCGAGAAAATCGATGAGGTAGAAGCAAAGAGCCAGTCAGCTGCAACGTTCCAGAGCTCAGATGAGGCTCTATCTTCAAAGCAGGTCTCAGCTGCATCGAACTTCTCGCCAGAAGAGAGCATTGTGATTCCGTTGGACTCTTCAAGGCGCTCGATTGCTGCGTACAAGCCAAAGCACATGAGGGCTTCTCAGTGGGATATGACTGGTTCCATTCGTGTTCAGTCTGCTGAGCTGCCTGTTCAGCCTGCCGAGTCACCTGCAAAGAAGTCACAGGTTGTAAGTACGGCCGCAGAGGGCGTTCTTCCCGTTCGCGCAAAGAAGGCTCCTGCACACTCTACAAACGACTACGCGCAGATTGCAGAGAACTACACCAAGCTTTTGAGCTGGCGTGAGCGCACCGTTGCGCGAGCAAAGGGTGCTGCTGCCGTACTTCTTGAGCGCTTAGGACAAGATCCTATGGACGGTCTGCCCATTATCGAGCGTGCTGACGGAACCGTTGGTGACGTTGGTACAGCTTGGTGGACTAAGGCTGTGGGCGAAGAGTCCATTACGCGCGATTTTGGTATTGCTGAGATTGGTGCCGAGGCTATTCCTGAAGACTTTACCAACCATGCTGCTGATATTTCTAGCCGTATCTCTTACGTTGACCAGGGAGTCTTCCCTGAGAAACGTACGATTGACGAGCTTGAGCATGCTGATGATTGGACGCTTGCGCTGGCTGCAATGGACGAGCATCTAGCTCGCCATGATCAGCAGCAGATGCGCAAGTATCATCCAGTGCAGTTGCCGCTCATTGGTCAGGTCGCTGCTGAGGCTGAAGTTGCAAGTCCAGTGGAGTTGTCGGGTGCAAAACCCGCTGCGTCTCACAAGGTTGCCGCAGCTCAGATGCGTCCTTCTCGCGAGCCAAACTACGCTGGTGTGGTTGCACAATCAACCGCAATGCCGCTGATCAAGGCTGCAAACGATACGTCATCGCATGTTCAGGACATCTTTGACGCGGTTGAGCGTGAGATGGCAGCTGAGCTTCAGGCGGCTGACGAGAGACCAACGCGCGAGCTGCTTCGTCTCATTGAGGGCGGCACCAGCAAGATGAAGAAGATTTCTTCGCTTGATCTTGGCGAGAAGACCAGCGCAGACAAGGCCTCTTACAAGCCTCGTCACTTTGCTGGTGAGCTTCCGCTGGTACGTGAGGCGTAAGTAGCACACGTAGGCCGGCTGCGGGTAGCCAGAAGACAACCGCGCAACCGTTGCGAAAAGCTGGAGCTCGTAGAAACATTCGGTTTCTCTAAAATTATTTCAAGTTAGATAACATTTTTTGGCTGTGGTTCTTTTTTAAGGGCTGCAGCCATATTGTGTTGTGTCACATATTCAACGCTATGGAGAAAAGGAGATGAATATGGCACATAAGCTAACGCGACGACGCTTTTTGGAGGTGGCCGGGACCATTGCGGGGTCGTTTGCTCTAGCAGGCTGTTCGCCAAAGAACCAAGACCCTAACTCCATTTACGTTGGCGTGATGGGCCCATTTACCGGCGACGTTGCCCAGTATGGCCTTGCGGTGCGTAGCGGCATTTTGCTGTACCTCAAGGAATTCAACAAGAATGGTGGAGCTGGTGGTCGCCAGATTGTTCCTATTGCAGAGGACGAGAAGGGCGATTCAACCGAAGCTATTCTTGTCTACAACAAGCTTCTTGACGAGAATGTCTGTGCAATTTTAGGTGACGTAACCTCTACGCCAACCATTGCACTGGCACAGAAATCGGTTCTGGATAACATTCCTTGCGTAACGGCATCTGCAACAGCAGAAGACGTTGTTGCTCACGGCAATAACATGTTCCGCGCTACTGTCACCGACCCATTCCAGGGCGTTGTTCTTGCAGAGTTTGCTAAAAAGCAAGGGTATCAGCGTGTAGGAACTATCTTTAACTCTGGTGGCGATTACGAGATTGGCGTAAACAACGCATTTGTCCAGAGGGCTCGTGAGTTGGGCATTGAGGTTGTATCCCAGCAGGGCTATCCAACGGGAGCTGTTGACTTTAACGCCCAGCTTACCAGCATTATTGGACTGGACCCTGACGCCATTTTGGCTCCAAACTATTACCAGGATAACGGCAAGATTGTGACGCAGGCTCGCCAGCTTGGCTGCAAAAAGCCTTTTATGGGCGCAGATGGTTGGGCAGGCATCATTGGCGGCGAGCAGGACTATGCTTCTGCGGCTGACCTTGAAGGATGCTTCTATTGCTCTGCCTTTGTTGCTTCAAACCCAGATGAAAAAGTTCAGCATTTTGTTAAGGCTTATACCGAGGAATACGGTGAGGCTCCAACTAACTTCTGTTCTTTGGGCTATGACGCCGCAATGATTCTTTGCTCCGCTCTTAAGACTGTCGAGAAACGTGGTTATACCTATAACTCTAATGAGTATAGGCAAGCCACTATTGATGCGATTGCATCTGGTGTGATCGAAGGTGTTACTGGAACCCTTTCATATCAGGGAACAGGTGACCCAGTGAAGTCTACCTTGATCATTACCTTTAAAGATGGCAAAGAGTCCATCTATGACACGATCAATCCTTCATAGAAAAGAGAACCTCAGATGTTTTTGACTCAGGTGCTCAATGGACTTCAATTGGGCAGTATTTACGCACTGGTGGCGCTTGGTTACACAATGGTGTACGGCATCATCTTGCTTCTTAACTTTGCACATGGTGACATCATCATGTTTGGCTCCTACGTTGCTTGGATTGCGCTTGTTCAGTTAGGACTCAATCCTGCAATCGCCGTTCTTCTCGCCATTTTTGGTTGTGTTGTGCTGGGCGTTCTTATTGATAAGGTTGCCTATGCACCACTCAGAGAAGCTCCAAGGCTTTCTATTCTGATTACCGCAATTGGTGTCTCTTACCTGCTTGAGAACGGCGTTCAGCTACTCCTGGGTGCTGACGCTAAGGTTGTCCCAAGCATCATTGACCTGGGAACTGTTCAGGTATTTGGTTCGACGCTCTCCGGCACTGCACTTTTGACTGTTGCCGTTACTATTGTAGCAACCGTTGTTCTGACCCTTTTGGTTCAGAAGACTCGTCTTGGTAAGGCAATGCGTGCCGTTTCTGAGGATATGGGTGCTGCTCGTCTGATGGGCGTCAACGTCAATAGCACTATTAGCTTTACCTTTGCAGTTGGTTCCGCTCTGGCAGGCATTGCTGCAATTCTCTACACCATGGCTTACCAGCAGGTTTCTCCTACCATGGGCGTCATGCTGGGCACCAAGGCATTTGTTGCAGCAGTTCTTGGTGGCATTGGCTCCATTCCTGGCGCTGTCATTGGCGGCCTTATTGTTGGCTTCTCCGAGGTCTTTGTTGCTGCCTTTGGCCTGTCTGTCTGGCAGGATGCAGTAGTCTTCTTACTCTTGATTCTTGTTCTTGTTGTGAAACCAACTGGCCTGCTTGGCCGACCAGTTACCGAGAAAGTGTAAGGAGGCTCACATGACTAAAATGTATCCACGCGATAATAACCACAACCCCGTAATTGTCACTGGTTTTGGTGGAAAAGATGGTCAGCGTCGTGAGCTCACTATGCCTGCTCGCTATGCCATCAATGCAATTCTTGTTGCACTCTTTGTCTTTGGTGGAAACTTCCTGGTAGGAGAGGGCCTTATTTCTCGCTATCAAACCGTTGTTTTTGAGCAAATTGGCGTGTATGTTCTGATGACCGTTTCTCTAAACATTGTTACTGGTTATCTGGGACAGCTTCCTTTGGGCCACGCTGGCTTTATGTCCATTGGTGGTTATGCCTGTGCAATCTTTATTATTCGCATGATGCCACTCTTTGGGCTGGATGCTCAGTCCATGGCTTCAGGCTCTACACCTGCAGTTATTCTTTTTGTTGTGGGCCTTTTGTTTGGCGGCATTTGCGCCGCTCTGATGGGTGTGGTTATTGGTATTCCAGCACTTCGTCTTCGCGGTGATTACCTGGCCATCATTACTCTGGGCTTTGCAGAGATTATCCGCGTTGTTCTGGTAAACATTGACTCTACTCTTGGCTTCAAGCTTACTGGTGGCGCATCAGGCCTCACGGGTATTCCTGCTTATACAGGCTACCTGAACACCGCAATTGTTGTTTCGCTTGCCATCTTTGCTATTCATACTCTTATGAAGTCTAGACATGGACGTGCTATTCTCGCCATTCGCGATAATGAGATTGCTGCAGAGGCATCAGGCGTTAACACCACGTATTACAAGACCCTTGCCTTTGTTTTCTCTGCATTCCTTGCTGGTATTGCAGGCGGTCTTTACGCAGGCTGCATCGGCGTTATGGCGCCTGCCAAGTTTGGCTTTATGAAGTCTGTTGAGATTCTAGTTATGGTTGTTCTTGGTGGCATGGGCTCTATGTTTGGCTCCGTTGTGTCCGCAACTGTCCTGACCGTACTCCCAGAGGCTCTACGTGCCTTTGCTGACTACCGTATGGTTGCTTATGCAATCGTGCTGATTCTGGTCATGATCTTTAGACCAGAGGGTCTGTTTGGCTCGTATGACTTCTCGCTGTCTCGCATTATTGAGCGCATCATGAACAAGGATTTCCCTTGGAACAAGGATGACTCGGACGAGCAGGCGGGTGTACAGGTCAACGTGAAGGCAGACGCTCAGGCAAACGAGCAGGCGGATACGCAGGTAGAAGCCTCAACTGATTCGAAGGAGGCGTAAGAGCGATGGCAACTAAAAACACTACAAAACTTATTAGGCAAGAGTCTCCTAACCTCATTCCTGAGCGAGACCTTGGTGCAATTCCAGTTCTTCAGGCTGAACACCTTGGCATTGACTTTGGTGGCTTGACGGCTGTTAACGACTTCAACATTGCTCTTGGTCCTACCGAGATTTCTGGCATTATCGGCCCTAACGGTGCAGGTAAAACAACTGTTTTTAACTTGCTTACCTGTGTCTACAAGCCAACCCGTGGTACCGTAATGATTGACGGCTACGACCTTGCTGGTAAAAGCGTTGTTGAAGCAAATCATATGGGTATTGCCCGCACCTTCCAGAACATTCGACTGTTCAACAACATGACTGTTATGGAGAACATTCAGGTTGGTCAGGGCAGCCACATGACGTCTCATTTCTTTGAGGACGTCCTTCGTCTTCCAGCTCACTGGAAGCAGGAGAAAGAGAGCGCCGATAACGCCCGCGATCTGCTGCGCATTTTTGGTATGGAGAACCTTGCAAATAACCTTGCAGGCAACCTGCCTTATGGTGCTCAGCGCAAGCTTGAGATTCTTCGCGCTCTGGCAACGCAGCCTAAGATTTTACTGCTTGACGAGCCAGCTGCAGGTATGAATCCAGCAGAGACTGACGAGCTTATGGAGAATGTCCTTAAGATTCGTGATGATTTCAAGATTGCTGTTCTTCTCATCGAGCATGATATGAAGTTTGTTATGGGCATTTGCGAGGGTTTGGCCGTTCTTGACCACGGCAACATCATCGCAAAGGGAACGCCAGAAGAGGTTCAGAACAACCCTCGCGTTATCGAGGCATATCTTGGAAAGCAGGAGGTGCGCTAATGGCCGCTGAAACTACAAACACCCAGGCAGCAGGCGCAGAAAAAACCCTGCTGTCCGTCAAGGATCTTAATGTTTCTTACGGTGCTATCCATGCAGTTCAGGGTATCTCTTTTGACATCCATGAGGGCGAGATTGTTACCCTTATTGGTGCAAACGGTGCAGGTAAATCAACTACACTGAACACCATTGCTGGTCTAGTAAAGCCTGACTCTGGCACCATTACACTTGACGAGAAAAACCTTGTAGGCCAGCGCGCTCACAAGATTGTTGAGTCTGGTTTGGCGCTATGTCCTGAGGGCCGCCGTGTGTTTTCTCGCATGAGTGTTGCTGAAAACCTTGAGATGGGCGGCTATACGCAGCCCGATTCCCAGAACGCTAAGACCGTCAAGATGGTCTACGAGCATTTCCCACGTCTTCGCGAGCGCAAGAATCAGCTGGCAGGAACGCTGTCTGGTGGCGAGCAACAGATGCTTGCTATGGGTCGAGCTCTGATGAGCAGGCCAAAGCTTTTGATGCTCGACGAGCCTTCCATGGGTTTGGCTCCTATTCTGATTGAGGAAATCTTCCAGATTATTCGACAGCTCGGCGATGCAGGAACCACCATTTTGCTGGTTGAGCAGAACGCTAATATGGCACTTAAGGTTGCTGACCGTGCATACGTTCTTGAGCTTGGTAAGGTTGCTAAGCATGGCACCGGCCAGGAGCTTCTCCACGACGATGACGTTCGCAAGGCTTACCTCGGCGCATAACGCGACTTGCGTACACGCGACTTACGGTTAGCGCAACGCTGCGGTAAACGCGACTTCAACGACAACCCGGCTCCCACATAACGTAGGAGCCGGGTTTTGTTGTCGTGTCTGAGTTATTTGCCGGAAAAGCAGGCCATATCTGAGCTATTTGCCTGTTTTTCTCGCCATGTCTGAGCTGTTTTACTCAGACATGGCGCAGTTTTCAGGCTCGCAAAATTTGGAGCAGCGCAGCCTATCTTCACGCGCCTGATTTCCTCAAAGAATCTGTGACTTTTGCCCTTGAATTCTCATTGCAAGTGCAACAACAAAAGATAAGGTAGTGACCCATGGGTCTACAATGGCGCTTACGACAACGTTCATTGAAAGGA
>ERZ772979.996-NODE-996-length-17493-cov-8.376247_pt1 | contig 17493 bp, 10 predicted proteins | sample MGYA00511130_ERZ772979 | MGnify/ENA primary metagenome ERZ772979 (study PRJEB29015, sample SAMEA2738103) | human oral metagenome | biome: human oral; feature: human-associated habitat; material: saliva | place: China | collected 2186 ... | reverse complement strand
AATTACTGCCAAAATCAGTACGTTTACAGTACTGCAATACATTAACTACATAAACAACAGACCACTAGGACATGTCAAATATGCATTAAATTAATTCCGCCAACAAGTTAATTCAAATATTAAAAAAATGAATAAAGAAAGATGGGCTTACGTTAAGCCCGAATGTGAAGCGACTACATGTCAGACAGAATGTCATCTTCTCGATGCAAGCGGTAATGCTGGAACAATTGGAGGAGGTCCAACTTATGGTGAGGCAAAACGCCAAATACCTTGGGACGATGAAGAGGAAGAAGAGGAACCAGTAGAGGCAGTCTCTTTCTCAAGTAAAAGAGAGTTAAGTAACAGGTTCTAAATTGACACGCATACTAAAATTAAAAGAATGAAAACAATGAAGAATAAGACGGCTATCAGTTCGATGGTGCAGACGGCTTGCTATGCTTTTGCTGCCGTATTGCTTACAGCAAGTTGTGCTAACGACGACACAACACAGAACGAGAAAGAACAGAAAACGGAGGTTCCTGCTGGTACAACTGCTTTCAATGGTTTCTCTCAGCAGGGTAGTGCTACTCGTACAGCAATTGTCAATCATACCAAGGGGGCTGGTGCATCAGTCAATTGGAGCAATACTGACAAGATTTGGGTAAAGGATAATGCTGGTACATGGAATCAGAGTAACGCTGTTACTTTCGCTACTTCAAACAAGGCACAGGGTACTTTTGCACTGAACGGTACTTATAGTCAGGCAACGCATGATGTTGTTTATACGAATAAGACTATTGCTGCTGGTACACAGCCACAGGTAGAAATCAAGTCTGCGCAGACACAGTCAGCACCAAACAACTTTGACCATGCTGGTGAGTCAGGTGATTGTGGTATTGCCTCTGCAGCAAAGAATGGTAATGACTATACCTTTACACTTAATCACAAGGCAGCTTATCTCTGCTTAATCCCTCGTTCAAGCAATCCATACGTGAACCGTAGTAAGCTTATCAAGGTTGAAATCACAGCAGAAGATGATATCGCTGGTACTTATACCATCGGTGCTAATGGCGCTCTTACCCTTGCTTCTGGTGGTTCAAAGACTATTACCGTTACAACAGGCTCTGGCTTTGATATTGATAACTCTTCTGACGACATGAGCAAGAATGCCACTTATGCTGTAGTTGCTCCAGGTAACCATAAGTTCCGTATCCGTTATTGGTTGAGGAATACAACAGATAATCCTGGTGGATTAATTGAAGGTACTGTAACAAGGTATGTAGATATAAACTGTGTGGCAGGTATAATGACTGATGTTACTGCAAATCTTACATTGAATAATTATGATGGACATAACTACTACCAATGGGATGCACAAGAAAACTATTGGTTTGGACATGAGTGGGATAGTACTGACCCTTGGCAGCCAACATTGAATACACACTCTTACCCAACTTATGATAGTCAAGGAAATGCAGGATCAGGAATAGGGCATTATGGACATTATGGGGTATCAGATGCTGTACAATCTTGCGTAGGACTTCCAAATGCTAATGAAATGACTTGGTATGGAATGAAAGGAAATCCTCATTGGGATGAAGATGAGTTGTGGACTATAATGGGGCATCTGTATAAAGGTGGAATGTGGATATTAAAGAAAACTTATATAAGTGGTTATACTACAGAATATTCTTATGAAGGACCTTCTTCTGATTTTCGTAGAGGTAATGTTGGGTGTAGTAATACTAACATAGTTTCTGGACTTCCTACTGTGATAGATATAAACAAATATTTTTATTTGCCCGCAATAGGTTGGTATGTGTCTGGTGGTTTATACGCTGTTGGTAAAGGTGGTTGGTATTGGTCGTCTTCATCAGATGGTGCGGCTCATCCTGAGTATTTATCTTTTGACAAAAATGGAGTATCGATTTGGTTCGGTCACTTTAATTATGGACTTTATAAGTACGTATTTGAATAGTGGTTTGGTATGCGGAAAGTTAAGTATTGTTGAATTTCCCTGAAAGGAAAAGTAAGAGATTTATGTCAATATAATTAAAACACATTTACCGTGCTATGTAGAAGAAATATATTCAGTGAACTAATAAAGTTGAGTATTTCAGATTTTACATGTAGTTTGAACGATGTGCTTAACCATAATATCACTTCGGTAATTTAATTTTCGTTTTCTTGCCTCCTAACGTTCCTGTAGCGTTCTGGGGGCAAGTTTTTGTTATGTAGGTTGAGATGGTGATATATAAAAGATAGATGGTAATAGATTAGTCTACTCACCCTTTACAGTATTAATTTGGTTATAGAAATCTGTTACTCCGCCAAAAGGCGTTAACCCTGTTACTCTGTCTTCTCATACCCTGTCTACGTTCCGTTCACCTTGTTACCTTGTCTCTTCCCATAGACAGTCCTCGGTTTATACCGTCTTAACGATGGTATTCAGTCAAAACGAAGTTTCCTGTCATTTCTGTCAGCCTTGTTCTCTACGTAACTCTTTAATAGACAGTGAGGTTACACGAAATGTTAAAAGTGCCAGCAAATGAGAATAAAACTTTTCCTTGTAGTTTGTTTAGTTTACGAGTTTACGAGTTAACAAGTTCACGAGTTAACGAGTTGTTTGTTACGATAATGATTCGTGTAATTCGCGTTATTCGTAGTTTGTTGGTTTACAAGCTTACGAGTTAACAAGTTCACAAGTTATTTGTTGCGATAATGATTTGTATAATTCGTAGTTTGTTTTTCACACGGAGAGACGGAGAGATGGAGGTGGGTAGTAAAGCCACAGAGGTGCCAATGGCACAAGGAGAGATAGAGAAATGCCACACAGATTGTTAATACCTTTGCTGTTTAGTTATCTTTTGTTTCTATTTATAATGATAAGACTTTGGTATTATTATATGAAGCCTTTTAACTCTTATGATTATAGGGAAAGTGAAAGGGGGAGCAGTGAACTTTTTTGAAATGTATTTGACTTCATGCTTAATAGTGTGTAATTGTAGGTTTATAAGAATAAGGGGTTTTAGGTTTTCGGATAAGGTCGGCTTTCGGTATTTCATTCTTTCATTCTTTGTTATTAGAGATAAATTCTGTACTTTTGTAACTACATTATAATAGGAGAGAATTATGGAACCATTGGCAGAACGGCTGCGACCACGTAGGCTTGAAGACTATATCGGACAGGAACACCTTGTCGGTGAGGGTGCTGTGCTGCGTCGGATGATTGATTCGGGACGTGTTGCGTCGTTTATCCTATGGGGACCTCCGGGCGTGGGGAAGACCACCTTGGCCCAAATCATAGCCCAACGGCTGGAGACACCATTCTTTACGCTCTCGGCAGTGACGAGTGGTGTGAAGGATGTACGTGAGGTTATCGAGCGTGCACAGAGCAATCGTTTCTTCAATTCGGCCTCACCGATCCTCTTTATCGATGAGATTCATCGCTTCTCGAAATCGCAACAAGACTCGCTGTTAGGGGCGGTGGAGAAGGGGACAGTCACCCTGATTGGTGCCACAACAGAGAACCCTTCCTTCGAGGTGATACGTCCGTTGCTCTCTCGCTGCCAACTCTATGTGTTGAAGTCATTAGAGAAGGCCGACCTGCTGAAGCTCTTGCACAGGGCAGTGACAGAGGATGTCGAACTGAAGAAACGGCATATCGAGTTACGGGAGACGGATGCCATCCTGCGTTATAGCGGTGGTGACGCCCGTAAGCTGCTGAATATTCTCGACTTAATCGTGGCTGCCGAGACTGGCTATGACATCGTTGTGACGGATAAGATGGTGGAGGAGCGATTGCAAGAGAACCCCTTAGCCTACGATAAGGGCGGTGAGATGCACTATGATATAGTGTCGGCTTTCATCAAGTCGATACGTGGCTCCGACCCCGATGCGGCCCTCTATTGGATGGCTCGTATGATAGAAGGAGGCGAAGACCCTAAGTTTATTGCGCGTCGTGTCGTCATCAGTGCGGCTGAAGACATCGGACTGGCTAATCCGAATGCGCTTCTTTTGGCCAATGCGGCCTTTGATGCTGTGACGAAGATTGGTTGGCCCGAAGGGAGAATACCCCTGGCAGAGGCGGTGGTCTACCTCGCTCGTTCGAAGAAGGACAACTCTGCTTATAAAGCCATCAATCGAGCGATAGAGTTGGTGCGCCAGACTGGCAATCTGCCTGTGCCTCTCCATCTGCGTAATGCGCCTACCCAGCTGATGAAGGACTTGGGTTATGGCGATGGATATAAGTATCCTCACGACTACGAAGGACATTATGTGAAACAGCAGTATATGCCGGATGAGTTGGTACCTCCCCCAACCCCTCCGAAGGAGGGGGGCGCCTAACGGAGTGTTATCTGCCTATGTTTCCCCTTATGATAGTAATAATATGTAGCGAAAGCTCACTAAATTGTACCCCAAACCCAACCAAATTCTACCTCAAATCCTACCAAGCTGTGTCCCGTTAGGCACTCCCCTCCCTTTTGGGGAGGGGTTGGGGGAGAGGTCCTAACACCTAAAGTATGAAAATAGTAATTAAGTTGTAAACCAAACCCAACCAAACTCTACCTCAAACCCTACCAAGCTGTACCCCGTTAGGCACTCCCCTCCCTTTTGGGGAGGGGGTGGGGGAGAGGTTCTAACACCCAACAAATATGAAAATAGTAATTCTCGACTGCCATGCAGTCAACCCTGGCGACTTGTCATGGGAACCCATCAAAGAGATAGCAGACTGCGTTGTTTATGATCGAACAAAGCAGGATGAAGTCGTTGAACGAGCTAAGGATGCCGATGGTATCCTTATCAATAAGGTGAATATCACACGTGAGCTGCTCGACCAACTGCCCCGATTGAAGTATATCGGTGAGCTTGCAACGGGTTATAACAACATCGACGTTGAGGCCGCTCACGAGCGTGGTATCGTCGTTTGTAATATCCCTGCGTATAGCACGGACAGCGTGGCACAGCATGTCTTCGCCCTCCTCTTCAACGCTACTACACATGTCGACCACTACGCCGAGGCTGTGCGTCGAGGCGAGTGGAGCAAGCAGAAGGATTTTTGTTACTGGGATACGCCCCTCATCGAACTATCTGGTAAGACCTTAGGTATCGTTGGCTTGGGCCATATTGGGCAGAAGGTGGCCAGGATAGCACATGCGTTAGGGATGGACATCTCGGCTTGCACGAGTAAGAACAGTAGCGACCTGCCTGAGTGTATCCGTAAGACAACCCTTGAGGGACTGCTTAGTACGTCGGATGTCATCACCCTTCATTGTCCGCTGACAGCTGCCAACACACGTATGATTAATGCCGAAACGCTGAAGAAGGTGCGCCGAGGTGCAATCTTGATCAACACTGGCCGTGGTGGACTCATCGACGAACAAGCTGTTGCTGATGCCCTTGCGAGTGGACAACTCAGTGCTTACTGTGCCGACGTGATGACCGATGAGCCACCACACAACGACAATCCGCTCTTCAATCAGCCGAATGCTTATATCACTCCTCATATCGCTTGGGCTACACGTGAAGCACGCGAACGCCTCATGAACATCTGTGTTGAGAATATAAAGAAGTTCATTGAAGGAGAACCACAGAATAGGGTTTGATGGGTGATGGGTGTTAAGTGTTAGGTGTTGATGGCTTGCGATGCACCTTTCCGCTGTCTGACATATACGCCCCAAATACCTTGCTGATAGGGTGATGGGTGTTAAATGTTAGGTGTTGATGGCTTGCGATGCACCTTTCCGCAGTCTGACATATACGCCCCAAATACCCTGCTGTTAGGGTGATGGGTGTTAAATGTTAGGTGTTGATGGCTTGTGATGCACCTTTCCGTAGATTAGCATGTACATCTAAAATACCTTATTGTTAAGGTGTTGATGGCTTGCGATGCAGCATTTTCCCGTCCCCTTACGCTGAAATAAGGCCTTTAAGGCATCTTTTAGTTAGTTTTCATAGACAAAAATGTTATACACTGACCCACATCTTGTCCGTACGCTGCAGGTGATACTGGAGTTTCTTGGGACATTCGCGTTTGCCATATCGGGCATCCGACACGCCGCACAGAAACACTTCGATTGGTTCGGAGGATATGTGTGTGGCTTTGCCGTCGCCATCGGGGGCGGTACTATTCGTGACACCATGTTAGGAGTACGACCCTTCTGGATGACCAATATCATGTATGTGCTATGTACGGGTCTGGCCCTCTTCTTGGTTATCTTGTCACGACGATGGATTAAACGACTTAGCAACGCATGGTTTGTTTTCGACACACTCGGCCTTGCCCTCTTCACGATAGCGGGTATTCAGAAGACTGTCGCACTCGGTTATCCCTTCTGGGTGGCTATCATCATGGGCTGCATAACCGGTGTGGCGGGTGGTGTCATCCGTGATGTACTCCTAAACAACATCCCCGTTATCTTCCACAAGGAAATCTATGCCGTAGCAAGTGTGGGTGGTGGACTCATCTATTGGGGCCTCTTCGCCCTCGGTATGTCGCTCCCCCTGACCGTCATCATCACCTTCGTCGCCATCTGTATAATTCGTTTTATTGCAGTGGGTTACCATATCTCGCTGCCAACCCTGCAAGATGAAGATGAAAAAAAAGAGTAAAAAAGATAGTAAAACATTTGGTGGTTTGGGGAAAAAGTCCTACCTTTGCACTCGCAATTCAGAAATGAAGCAATTCATTACTCCACTTGCAACCATAACAATGGTTCCGTAGCTCAACTGAATAGAGCACTTGACTACGGATCAAGAGGTTACAGGTTTGAATCCTGTCGGAATCACTTAAGGACACTCGTAAGGGTGTCCTTTTTTTTGTGTGGGTAAAAGGAAGCCTCACCAAGAGCTGGCCCCAGACTTTTCACCAGCTGGCCCTAGACCTTTCATCAGCTGGCCCCTCCCCCAACCCCTCCCCCGCAGGGAGGGGAGTGAAATGTGAGGTTACCCCTATGAGGTAGTGGCCCCTCCCCCGTCCCCTCCCCCGTAGGGAGGGGCGTAATATGTGAGGTTACCCCTATAAGCCTGCCAATAGGAGTCGTGGGGAGCTTTTTCTCTCACAGAACTCACAGATTTAACAGAACGTTTCAGAGCACAGTTTAATTCGTGGGGAGTATTATCTCTCACAGAGCGCACAGAGTTCACTGAGGTTTTTGGCGCACATTTCGAGCCCACAGAAGGCCTTCGGAATACAGAGATCACAGAGCGTTTCAGCTAATGAAGATACCAATAAGGAGGCAAAAAGTAGCCTACATCTAGTCCATAGGGGTATCTCGGTGATTACGCCCCTCCCTTTTGGGGAGGGGACGGGGGAGGGGCCAACTTTCTGTTAATTATCCTCTTTTTTCGAGAAAAGGCTGAGTATGCTACAAGAAGAGGCTTTTCTACGTTTGAGAACATGCCCTTCTTGCCACGAGAAGGGCGTTTTCTACGAGCAAGAAGGGCATATACTCGAACGCAAAACATAACACGCTGATTTCTTGTGGGTTATATCCTCTGTTGTGGACGATGATATATGCGTGTTTTGAGGGTGGTCAGCTTGGTAAGTTGTAAGGATTTTTTATCATCACATGAACTCTCCTCTCTCACATACATCACACCCAACGAAAGCTGAAACGCTCTGTGTTCTCTGTATGCCGAAGGCCCTCTGTGAGCTCGAAACGTGCGCAAAAAGACTCTGTTAACTCTGTGAGCTCTGTGAGAGAAAAAACTCCCCAGCGTGAGAAAACAATCTCCCATCACCTTGCATTTGTCTCAACTTGTGACGTAAAAAACCTTTACATATAACCGAGCCGATTATCCTTAAAGTGAGAGGGTAGTGTCACCTTAGATAGAGCGCATAACTCTCAAGAAATCAAGAGGTTATAAGTTGCGTTTGAGAACATGCCCTTCTTGCCCCAAGAAGGGCGTGTTCTGCGTGCAAGAAGGGCATGTTCTCGAATGGAGAAGAGGCTTTTCTACAAACTTAAAAGGGATGTACAGTTGACGAGTTGACCAGTAAACGAGTAGACGGGTTAATAGATAGTGTGGGTAAAGGGGGTGTTCAAGTTGACGAGTAAACAAGTTGACGAGTAGACGGGTTGATAGATAATGTTGGTGAGAAGCAGTTAAAAGAAAACGAGTGAGCAAGTTTAGAAACTCACCCACTCGTCAACTAAAATATCTCAGTATGTTTTCTTACCTTTTTGCAAGCAACAGGTAAACTCGTCAAACTCGTAAACTTGTCAACTTACCCAGTTCTTCATTCAACGTCAGAGACCTTTGGCAGACTCGTTAACTTGTTAACGTGTTACTAACCTCCGTTCCTTTGTTACTCTGTCTAACCATCTCCTTGTCTACTGAGACATGTCCGCATGTTACTTTGTCTTACTTTTATCCTGTCTCAACAAGCAACTGGTCAACTGGTCAAACTCGTAAATTTGTCAACTTACCCAGTACTTCATTCAACGTCAGAGGCCTTTGGCAGACTCGTTAACTTGTTAACGTGTTACTAATCTCCGTTCCTTTGTTACTCTGTCTAACCATTCCCTTGTCTACTGGATTAGCTCCTTTGTTACTCTGTCTAACCATTCCCTTGTCTACTGGAACAGTCCCTTTGTTACTCTGTCTAACCATTCCCTTGTCTAATGGAACAGTCCTCTTGTTACTCTGTCTAACAAATACTTTGTCTTTACAAGCAACTGGTTTACTCGTCAACTCGTCAACCTGTCAACTGGAACCATCAATTTGTCTTCTCTATTGTCGGCTCCACATAGACCTCCCCGATACCACGGTAGGCACCCATGACAGGCTTAGAATCAGAGAAACGGTTCCATCCGTAAGAAGAGAAAGTCTGCTCAGACGCCAGCTTCTGGTACTCTTTGAAGCCCAGCTTACCAGCATTGTCAATAGCCAAGAAGATACTCTCCTGCGTACCATTGATAGCCGTCTCGTGCTCCTTACTAAAGTCATCAGCCACGATGACAGAGATGTAGTATTCGTAAACCCCAGTCTGCACCTCATGCTTAAAGACCACCTTACCATTCGTCATCTTAAAGCCCTTGCCCGGAATAAAGTCTACTGGCCACGTGTATTTATTGTCGACAATGAAGTTCGCCTTGTTCGTTCCCGTCGCTTCAATGCGTACGTTAGATGTCTTGCGTACCAAGTTACGGTTTGCGTCACGCATCTTCGCCGTCTGAACATAGTCGCCAACGAAGTCGGAGAGAGCAGCCTGAACCACCTTCAGCGAGTCGACCAGTCCTGCAGCCTTTGCTATGACCCATCCCACACGAGCCTTACCCGTAGTATTCTCCGTTGCCTTCACGGTCAGTTCACTACCCTGTTCGTCCACAGAAAGCCAGTCGCCAGTAGTCGTATAGGTCACAGGCAGGTTCGCAGTAGCAATCATTGTCTTCTGCACCGCCTTATCGTCAGTGTAGATATCCTGCCCCGCAGGGAGTCCAAAGGTGATACCCTCCTGTTGAACATTCAGTGTGATAGAGTCGCCCTGAGCGTTCTTAACGACCAAGAGCGTGTTACGGCTCTGTGGACTCGTATTCGTTGTTGCCGTCAGGAGGAGCGTCTCAGCCTTCTTCGTCACCGTCAGCCAGGCGTCTTGAGCGTAAGCCTTGGCCGGTTCAGACGCCATCTTCACCTCCTTTGTACCCCCGACGACATTAAAGGCCGTCTCCGCCTTCACGACATTCAGCCCAGCGGCATACTCCGGCAGTTCGTTCTCATTGTTGCTGCAAGCCGTTCCGAGTACGGCCGCAGCAGCGATCATGAATAAAGAAATATACTTTTTCATCCTTAATTAATTTTCGTCATGTATTGAATATTAGGTAGCGTGAAGGCATAGACATAGTTGCCTTGTGCGTCAGTGACCGGTTGGAGGTCCTCGCCGTAAGCCACTCCAAAGAAGGAGTCAACCGTGTGACCCGTTATCTGTCCACTGTCTTCAGCCTTCGCACGCTCCATGTCGTCGTCCCAAGTGAAGAACAGACTACCCGTTCCTTCACCAAAGAGTTTACCCTCCTTAGCGGATGCTGGGATAAGAAGAATACCTGCCGGATACTTATAAGTAGGGTCGGTAACGGGCTGTCCCGGCAACTCCAAGTGGCCAGTGGCAGGGTCGTAGGTGAGGAGAATCTCGTAGTTGACGTTATTGAGGTTCAATGTTCCCTTCAGTGTATTAGCCACTGAGCCCCTCTCCAAGGTAAGTCTGATACGTTTGCGGAGGCTCGTCTTGAGTTGCCACTCACCTATCCAGAAGTCAATATCCTTATGGCTCTTCGGCAAGAACTGTATGATTTTGAGGTCGTCCTGCGTCAGCGAGTGGTCTTCCTCATTCCAAGTAAAATGCTGATACTTCTTGTTCTTGATGACAAGTGGTTGACGTAGTACGATACCCGTATTGGTGGTGCAGTATGGCATCGACCATGTAGAGTCGCCAATGGTGACATTGAGTCGTCTCACCTCCTGCGTCAGAGTGCCCTGAGCGAGGGTGTCATTGCCCAGGATAAAGTCGTAGGTCTCGACGTTCATCCCCTGCATCACCGTGGCAAGACCGAGCATGTATTCCTCCCAGTTAGTGCCCTTAGGCAGACGAGTGAGGAGCATCTCATTGTGCCACTTACGTCCTTTAAGGAAGATACTATCGTTTGTTGCACGGAGAATAGAGAACTCATAGTCGCCCTGCGCACCGTCAGGACTACCCAACCAGGTCTCCGCCAAGGGGTGAATGACAGCGTTATAGCCATTGAAAGAGAGTGTCGGACCGAGGTCTTTTACGACATCGTAGCCCGAAGTAGCTTGTGCTTCGATATCCTTCACATCACCCATAGCAGTCACGTTGCCGTTCTTGAACTTCAGTAACAACGTATATCCGCCATAGCTATAGTTCTTACCTGTGTAATACTGCATCACCCATCCGTCGTCAGCCGACTCTAAGAGTGCTTTGTAATCGGCAACTTTCTTCTCTATGCGGTCGGCCGCTGGGAGGTCGAAGGTGGTCTTATCGTCATGCAGACACGACTGCAGAGAGAGCGTCAGCATGATAGCCATGAACAGTAAATATACCTTTTTCATTTGCTTATCCATTTCCTTTTATTGGGTCAGTTGGCCTTGTCTTCTCGGTAGCCGTGGGCCGTCTTGTGCGCCCATCGGCTGTCCCTGTGTGGGAGAGAAGGCTAAGGTAGTAACCCCTTGATTGTTAGTTTATTGATAATATACGCAGAACACCGTTATTACTCCAGCGTGTTAAGGTCGAGCGACCCAATCTTCCCACCTCTACGAAGGATAGCGTTGCGCAGCAGTTCGATGTCTACATTCCATGAATTACTCATGTATTCACGTATCATCTTTAGTTTTCTGTTGATGATAGAGCCACCCTTATTACCCGCATTGCGCATGATAGTGGCCCAATCCTGCTGTGTACTCGTCACGTAGATAGAGTAGAGTTCGGCAATGTCTTCGGCAGGGTTCTCCATAGAGTAGGCCGAAACAAATCCCATACTCTGTGCCTTTTTATCAGGGATAGAGGTCCAGTTGCCACTAACATAGTCCGAACGAGAGATATTATCATACGATTCATCATACGGCTTCTTCTGGTTCAAGATGTGCATAAACTCATGGTGCATGGTATGGAAGTAGTAGTTTGTCATACTACCATAGTCCTTCAGCTGGTCATCAGTGAGTGCATTGACCTTACCGAGACGCACCTTATATCCGCCCTCAGCACTACCGATGACCTCAGTGCGGTAGCGTGTGTAGCCAGGAGTACCCGTTACAACGATGATACGTGGCGAGTTCTCTTTGACAAAGTCGAGTCCAACGGTCTCTGCATAAGCGTCAAACCACATGTACTTCGTGAGGATCGCCAACTTAACCGACTTTGCTGAGTCGGCCGGAACAAAGTTATAAGCCTGGTCGGTCTCCTCTGTCTTGAGTCGATACTGAAACTCTATGTTATAAGGCATGGTGTAGTTCTTATACAACCACTGGTCGAATGGGTTGCGATGCACGGGTGCTGTCGAGAAGATAGAGTCGCCCTCAATCTTGTCATCGCTACATGATGACAACAGCACACCACAGCCTACCAGTGCGGTAACGACCAAATATAAATACTTTTTCATAACCTTTCTTTTTTAATTATTACGTGGATTAGCTGTGATGCCAGCCGTGATAACGTCCTGAGGCAACTGTATAGCGAGTCGTGGATCACCAGCTTTCATAGAGTCGGTGACGGCTGTCACGTTCGACTGAACGTCTACCTTCCTACGATAGAGGGTTATTCCGTAACGCTTAACATCCTGTAGACGGAGTCCTTCGTGGATGGTCACGAGTCGTTTCAGCTGTAAGAGACACTGCAAGAGAGGCTCTTGTGTTGTCGACTCAATGCTGAACGATGGGTGAAGAGCCTTCTTTGGAGTAGGCTTTGTTGGCGTGTAGTAGGCCATTGAGCGATAGAAGTCTTGTATCTCGGCCAGCGTCAACTGCTTCCTATTCTTTGAGAAGACAGATAGCTCACTATTGATGTCCTGCAACGCTTTGGCATACTGTCCTGATAGGGCGTAAGCCTCGGCACGCTCCAAGAGGGTGAGGTCGGTGTTGAAGACAGCATACTCTCCGTAAGGCACACCAATCTCGGCTGTAGCGTCGATCACCTTTGGTACGTATGGAATCTTACGTAGACAATACTTTGACACACCATTATTATATAGCACTGTATAGTTCAGTGTCGAACCGCTATCACCCCATGGTCCAGGAGCTTGGAGGGTCTCGTTCTTGCTAATCAATTCGCCGTGCGCATACTTGCTACCAGCCTGAATAGGAATACTGATGACTCCCCACTGTGAAGGAACCGTCAACAAGAGGATGTTAGCATTGTCGCTTGCAGCCACGAAAGCGTTTGGCTGTACGTTTCCACTTGGTCCTAAGCGGTTCCACTCAGCCCAGTTACGCAGGATGTCAGTAGGCTGTTCGCCTAATACTTTATTGGCATACATCACCGCTTTATCATACTGTTGAGCATAGAGATAGAAGCGAGTAGCAAAGGCGTAAGCGGCCTGCTTGGTGAAATGGAACTTTGGTTTAGCATATTTCGTACCAACGAGTGATATGCCTTTAAGCATGTCGGCCTCTATCTTCTGGTAGAGTTCGGCCAATGTGCCACGCTCCATCGTGCGTCCAACGACCTTCTCAGGCTGTGTTGGATAAGGTAGTCCTAACTCCTTATTGGCTGTGGCTTTGTCGTAGGCCTGGCAGAAGACGGTCGATAACTGAAACATTGAGAAGGCACGACAAAGCAAGGCTTCGCCCAACTGTGCGCTATACTCCTCTTCAGTCTGCGTGTCCTTAACGGTTTTATCGATGTATTCTATGGCCTCGTTACATGCTGAGATGGCTGCATAATGGGCCGACCACAGCTGGTAAGGAGTCTCCGTATTGCTGACGTCATCGATGTCTTTCCACTGGTAAGCCTGCTCCTGAAATCTATCGAAGGCACTCCACGTACTATGGAGTTGCTCATCAGTATTATCAGAGTACATCTCCGTGAGATAAGCAGGGTGAGCTTGTGGATAAGCACTCACCAAGAGTTGGCTCACTTCCGTAGGCGTTTTAAGGTCCATACGGCTGTCGGGATACTTGTCCAAGAAATCGTTACACGCCGTAAAGGCAAGTGATAACAAAGCTACTGGCAAGTAGGTAATATATTTATTGACTTTCATCTTCGTAAGTATTATAGTCCGAGTTTCACTGTTAACGTAAATTGCTTTGGCATAGGAGATGCTACACCGCCCACATTATAGAACTCTGGGTCTTGTCCGTTGAGGCGCTTGTCGGCATAAAGGAGGAAGAGATTGGTTGCTTGAAGCTTCAAGGCAAGGTTCTTAATCATGCTGTGTTGGAACATTTCGGCAGGGAAGTCATATCCTAAGGAAATCTCTTTCAGACGAATGAAATCGCCCTTTGCGATACGTACATCGCTGTAGTTATAAGCATTATAACCCAAGCGTACATTCGTGTTGGCCATATACTGGCTCTTAGAGAGGATACCTGGCACGTTCGTTTCCTTCTCTTCTCCAGATGCCATCCAGCGGTTCTTGAACGCATTCGTCATCGAAACGAGGTCGTTATAACGTGCTCTGAACTTAGGGTCGAGGCGCACGACGTTGCCAAAGGCGTATGTAAAGAAGACGTTCAGACGCAGTCCTTTGTAAGTGAACATATTTCCCAATGATCCTGTATGTGTAGGGTCAGTAGGCCCTTCATACTTTAGGAAGTCTGTTTGCGTACGTTCTTGGAAGTTGATATCATCGGTGGTCACCTGTCCTTTCTCATTGATTACCATAGGCACACCGTCGTTGTTCAGTCCCACGAAAGGTATGGAGAACAGTGCACGAGCAGGATAACCCTTCTTTGCAAAACCGTTACCACTGACCAAGCTCATGACGTTTCCTTGGTTAAAGAGCTTTGTTATCTTCGTCGTAGCATGCGAGTAGATGAAGTTGGTGGTCCATGTGAAGTCCTTTGTACGTATGTTGACAGAGGAGAGACTGAGCTCAACACCATTCGAGTTCATCTCGGCCACGTTGGCAGCTCGTATAATCTCACCACCCAAGCCAGCGGTCACCATTGGTCCTATCTCATCGAAGTTCTTACGTGTATAATAGTCGAATGTGATGCCCAAGCGGTTGTTCCACAACGAAGCATCAAACCCAAGGTTTAGTTCATTCTTCTTCTCATAGGTCAAGGTAGAGTTTGCCAACTCGCTAATCTCAAGTTGTGGCTCTTGGTCTTCAGCGAAGAGTCGGAACGGTGTTGAGGCTGTGAGGATAGCTGTTGAGTTACTATAAGAGGCGTCAGGAGGTGTACCTGTCAGACTGTATGAGGCGCGCAGCGTCAGACGAGACAGTGGTGAGAGCTTTGCAAACCAGTTCTCTTCATGCATGTTCCATGCTCCTGACACGTTCCACGTAGGCATCCAGCGTGCACTGCGGTTCCTTCCCATCTGGTTAGAACCCTCATATCGCAACGTACCATTGAATACATAACGTCCTTGATAACTGTAGGTTGCATTGCTGTAGAACGCTACACTACGAGAGTTAGTAGGCGTGATAGTATAGAAGGTGTTGCCCGACTCCAACGAACGTTTGAAGTATTGATAGATATAGAAAGGTACCATACCCGCATTATAACGTAGTCCCGGACCCTCGAAGGCATTGCGTTGACGCTCGATATTGGTCAGCTCCATACCGCCAAAGAGGTTCATGATATGCTTCTCAGCGAACGTATGACTATAATTGGCAGTGGCTCTCACGTCGTAATCACTCATGCGGTTATCACCTTTATGATACAGTCCTCCGTAAGGTAAGACGCTCATTGGCAGTACGTAAGGGTTGTCGGGGTCTTTATAGAGATACTTGTTGGCATCACGGATAATACCGTTTGCCATCGCACGATAGGCCAAAGCCTGATTAGAGTCGTCCTTTACATAGTGCTCCTGTGTGGAGGTCATATACTTAAAAGCACCCAAGAGCGACAACTCCAAGCCTTTCAGTGGCTTATACTTCAGCTCTAACTGGAAACGAGCATCAAGTGTGTTCAGGTCGATATAGTTATTGTCTAACTCATGGAAGATATTGAATGGCGCATAATTGGCTACGTAGGTTGCCGACGGATCCAGCACTCTTGAGGTGTTGCTGGCGTATGAATAAGGGTTGATATCAAAGTCGCGTTTCACCTCACCACCTACTACATCGACATCTTGACCTAATGTTCCTGGGGCGCGTTGCTTACGGTAAGCGGCACCACCGATGAGGTTCAACGATAGATTATCAGCCAGATGATGCGTAAGGTTGACGTTGATAGTATAGCGGTTGACGTTGCTCTGCTTATACCATCCTGGGTCTAATAATGCACTGAACGACGCATAGTAGTTTGATTTCTGCGTTCCTCCGCTCAAGCTAATAGAGTGACTTTGCATGATGTTTGACGAGAACAGCTCCTTAAACCAGTTGGTATTGCGGAACTCGGCACGCTGGAGATAACGGTTGCGAGCCTCGGTCGTGTTCTCTAAAGCAAAGCGACCAGTGGTTGGATAATACGTGTTTATCAGCTCATACATCTTTCCATAGATGCCATACTCGCTGCCATTGAGCACCTCAGAGAAGTTTAGCCAACCCTTATCGGCCAACTCACGATAGATACCCATCTGTTCCTTTGAGTCGAGAATGTCGAAGTTACGATACGAAGGAACCAAACGTGAGGTGAACTCACCCGTATAACTAATGTGGGCCTGACCCTGCTTTCCCTTCTTGGTGGTCACTACGATCACACCAGCCATGGCTCTTGCACCATAGATAGAGGTGGCCGAACCGTCCTTAAGTATCTGGAAACTCTCGATGTCGTCAGCGTTGAGTCCTGCGATGGCCGACGAGATGAGGGTCTCTGGATTGCCCGATGCTAAGTCGTCAGCACCCACGTTGGCGGCGTCTTCCATGATGACTCCGTCGACAACCCATAGTGGTTTGCTACTTCCATAGATTGAGGTAGCACTACGGATGCGTATCTTTGGCGCTGTACCGAAGGTTCCACTGACGTTCTGAACAGACACACCAGCGGCCTGACCCTCTAATGATCTACTGATGTCGGCCACACCACTTAGACGAGCCTTGTCGGCATCTACCTTGTCTGTAGCACCCGTAAAGAGACGGCGGTCGGTGCGGGTAAGACCCGTCACAACCACCTCCTTCAGTGCCTGTGTGCTCGACTTAAGCACCACCTTCATGTCGGTAGTGCCCTTCAACGTCTGTGAGACCATACCGATATAGCCCACAGTGACTTGAGGATTAGCAACGTCAGTGGTCAGCGAGAACTTTCCATCGACATCGGTCACTACACCCGCTTTGGTGCCTACGACCATGATGGTGGCTCCGATAACGGGTTGGTTATCTTCGGCACCCACCACGGTTCCCGAAATCTTCGTTTGTGCCAATGCTGTTGAAACGTAGGTTAACAGCATGACAAAACAAATAAGTAACTTTTTACTCATAAACTTTGTTTTTATTTACTCTGGTTTTATTCATTCTATTAGATTGCGTCTCTACTACAAGAAAACTCCTTTCTTATCGCAAGAGGATTGATCAATTTAATTCGTTCCGTTAATCAACTGTTGTATTAATTGTGCAAATTTAATAAAAAAAACTGAGTATGCAACGAAATAATAGATAGTTTATAAAAAATACAAACATATACATCTTTAGACAGGAGAACACACGGCATGAGGGGAGACGGGATATGGGAGACAGGGTAACAGAGTAAGACAGGGGTAACAGATGGGGTGGTTTTTAAGACAGAGTAACAGAGAGACGGGGGGAGACAGGTATTTTTTTAAGACAGAATGACATAATGACAAAGGGAGAATGACATATTTTTTCTCACAGAAGAACACAGATGAACAGAACACACAGGGTGTCAGAAAGATAGCGGCCCCTCCCCCGACCCCTCCCCCGAAGGGAAGGGGAGTGA
>ERZ772979.988-NODE-988-length-17621-cov-7.033417_pt1 | contig 17621 bp, 10 predicted proteins | sample MGYA00511130_ERZ772979 | MGnify/ENA primary metagenome ERZ772979 (study PRJEB29015, sample SAMEA2738103) | human oral metagenome | biome: human oral; feature: human-associated habitat; material: saliva | place: China | collected 2186 ... | reverse complement strand
CGAAGGAGGGGAGGCCCAAGCTGCTAAATACCCTACAATTCCTTCGAAGGAGGGGAGGCCCAAGCTGCTAAATACCCTACAATTCCTTCGAAGGAGGGGAGCCCTATCCTGCCATAAGAGAACAAATGATATTTGTATTAGTAGGTATTTAATGGGCAATTACTACAACTCGGCTTTAATACTTAATATTATACGCCTAATACTTCACAAAGCATATCATCAACACCTAACAATCATCACCCAACACCCCCTAACACCCAACAAAACACTTCATCAACACCTAACATTAAACACCTAACATCCAATATCTAACACCCTTCCCTCACAAAGTCAAGGGCCTCTTTCACCTCTTCCTCGCTAACAGACTGGTTGATACGGATGTCGCCAATACCCCCTAAGAGTGTGACATTAATCTCATTTCCACGGTTCTTCTTATCATGGTACATCAGCTCAATGAGCCTTGCATAATCGTTGCAAGTGATGGGCAGCACCCCATAATACGTACGGATGAAACTGACAGTCTGCCGCATACGCTCTGTTGGAAAACCCGTCTTCACTACAGAGAGGTATAATTCAGCTATCAAACCAAAGGCAACAGCATATCCATGAAGGATAGGACGATGGTCTAAAGCCCATGACTCGAACGCATGACCAAAGGTATGACCAAGGTTAAGGGACTTTCTAATACCCTTCTCGTGCGGGTCCTCCTCCACAATTCGTTCTTTTACGCATACGCTTCTACCCAACATTCCACTCAACAGCAGCAGGTCTGGCTCAGCAAGGTTGTAGTTTATCAACTCAGCCCACATCTTTTCATCAGCAATCAAACCATGTTTTAGCATCTCGGCATAGCCACTGCGGATGTTAGCAGCGTCGAGTGTCTTAAGCCAATCAGTATTAAGAATAACCGTATTCGCCTCATTGAAGACCCCAATCTCATTCTTCAATCCACCGAAGTTCACGCCTGTCTTGCCACCAACACTGGCATCGACCATCGCAAGAAGCGTTGTAGGAATATTAATGAAGTTAATGCCCCGCTTGAATGTTGATGCTGCAAAGCCACCAAGGTCGGTCACCATACCACCACCAAGGTTTATCAACAGTGAGTGACGCGTAGCCCCTCCCTGCTGTAAGGCCTCCCACACAGCAACCAAGGTATCGAGCGTCTTATTGCTATCTGTCGTCCCAATCGTAATCACTTGAGCCTCTTTTAGACAGAAATCATCCTTAATAAGCTCCCAACACAACTCACGTGTCGTCTCATCAACAAGCACAAATATCTTGTCTTTCTCGCACTCAGAGATCGCTGTCGCCAGTTCACTCTTGAACTGTTTGGATATAATAATGTTCTGTTTCATAAGCTTCTCCTCTATAGTTCACAATACAAAAATAAGCTTTTTCAGCTTACGAAAACATAGAGACACGCTGATATTTCACACACTTTAATACTATCTGTCACGTTTTTGCGCACATTGCTCACTCTATGTGCAACCCTTTCAGAGGATAACTCACAGCATTTTCCCGCACTAAGAAGTCTCATTCAGATCCTACAACCCGCCGCACAACCATTTATTTAATAAATTATTTATATCTCATTAAACCTTATTCTACTTTCATCGTCATACTTATCGTGCGACAACAAGATTAAGAATTTAACAATAAACTTATGGTAAAAAGACTGTTGACGTTTGTTCTTTTGCTGTCTGGCTCTATATCGATACTGGCACAGAACAGGACAATTACGGGCTCTCTCTACGATGGGGAGTTAAAAGAAAAGGTACCTTTTGCTGTTGTTCAGCTGCTGAAGCAGGACAGTAGCTACGTCGTTGGTGCCACATCAGACGAAGCAGGAAGCTTTAAGATTACGGCCCCTAATAACGGACGCTACATCTTAAAGGCATCGTATGTAGGCTACAAGACTATTTTCCAAAACATTACTATTGCCAACGAGCAGGATGTCTCAGTGGGACAATTAGACTTCCAAGTAGACACAAGGACATTGAAAGAGGTTAAGGTAGTGGCCAGTGCACCGAAAGTAGTCGTTAAAGCCGATACCTTTCAGTATAATGCTTCGGCCTATCGAGTGCCAGAAGGCTCCACTATCGAGGCCCTCGTAAAACGCTTACCGGGTGCAGAAGTGTCAAGCGACGGTACGATTAAGATTAATGGTAAGGAGGTTAAGAAGATTCTTGTAGATGGTAAAGAGTTCATGGTGGGCGACACCAAGACCGCAATGAAGAACCTTCCTACCTCTATCATACAAACGATTAAGGCCTACGACCAGAAGAGTGACCTCAGTAGAGTTACTGGTATTGATGATGGAAACGAGTCGACAGTACTCGACTTCGGTATCAAGTCGGGTATGAACAAGGGTCTCTTCTCTAATATCGACCTCGGTATCGGTACGCAAAATCGCTATTCAGAGAAGGCGATGGGCGCTTACTTCAATAATAAGTTCCGTATGATGGGCTTTGCATCAGCCAATAATGTCAACGACATGGGCTTCGGTGGTGGTCCACGTGGCGGCTTCGGCGGTGTGCGCCAAGGTCTGAACGCTACCAAGATGGTGGGTTTGAACATGAACTACGACAATGGTAAGACCCTACAATGGGACGGTAGTGTGCGTTGGAACCACGCTGATGGCGACTTAAACACACGTGTAGCGAGTGAGAACTTCGTAGCGCGACAAGGCTCATTTGCGAACCGCTTGTCGCAAGAATACACCAGGAGTAACTCTTGGGATGGGCGTTTCAGACTCGAGTGGCATCCCGACTCTGTATGGAACATTATGTTCCGACCTAACTTCCGACTTAGTAAGAGCGACGGACAGGTCGTTAGTTCGTCTGCAGCCTACAATGCTGACCCCTACGAAACGGTTGACGATCCATTGTCAACGGCCGCTATCGCACAGCTGAAAGGGCTTGGCTTGATGGTGAACACACAGCGTAATATGACCATCAGCTATGGTAACACCACTGCTTTGGGAGCTATGTTACAGGTGAACCGCAAGCTCTCCAGCAACGGACGAAACGTCACCTTGCGCACAGATGCCAACTATAGTAATTCAGACTCTAAGACGTTCTCAACGCAAGACATTCAGTATTTTCAGTTGCAGGACGCTCTCGGTAACGACTCTACCTACCGTGCTTACCGTTACAACCTCATGCCGACAAAGAGCTGGGACTACGCCTTGCAGGCTACTTACAGCGAACCAATAGCTCGCAAGACTTACTTGCAATTCAGCTACCAGTTTAAGTATGGCTTCTCAAAGAGCGACCGCAACACTTACGATCTGTCGGCTTTACCATCAGGGACGTTCGGTAGCTTGAAACCTGCCTACCGTTCATGGGACAACTATCTCGGCTTGTTGACCAACCCATTGGGCAACTACCTTGATAATAACTTGAGTCGAAACTCTGAGTATCGCACCTATACTCACGACATGCAGGTAATGATGAGGATGATACGCGACAAATGGAAGATGAACGTGGGAGTAATGTTTCAACCACAGCACTCCACTTACATGCAGGATTACCTCGGTGTACATGTCGACACAGCACGCACGGTATTCAACTGGAGTCCTACCTTCGACTTCCGTTATAAGTTCAGTGAGCAGAGCAACCTACGTATCAACTATAGGGGTACGATCGCTCAACCGACAATGAGTCAGCTGCTTAGTATCGTCGACAACACCGACCCACAGAACATCTCAATTGGTAATCCTGGTCTGAAACCAGCCTTCACCAATAACTTCCGCTTGTTCTATAACACCTATAAGCAGAGTCATGCGCAGGCGTTGATGACCTTTGCAAACTTCTCAACGACCCGAAACGACATAGGAAACAGCGTTACCTACGATGCCGTCACAGGTGCTCGTACGATACAGCCGGTCAATGTGAATGGCAACTGGGGAGCTGATGCAGGACTGATGTATAACATGAGTATCGACTCAGCTGGCGTATGGAACATCCACACCTTCAGCCGTGCTAACTTCAACCGCTACATCAGCTATCTGCAGCTGAACCGTACAAGTAGCTTAGACAAGAATATCACGAAGTCGCTTAACTTAGCTGAACGACTTGCTGCAAGTTATCGTACATCGTGGTTGGAGTTAGAGTTAGACGGGTCAGTAGACTATACTAACACGAAGAACAACCTGCAGAGTATGAGCAACCTACGCACATGGCAGTTCGCTTATGGTGGTACGCTGAGTCTTAACCTACCATGGAACATGAGCATCTCGACCGATCTCCACCAGAACAGTCGACGTGGTTATAGCGACGCTTCATTGAACACTAACGAGCTACTTTGGAACGCACAAATATCACAGAGTATGCTAAAAGGAAACGCACTGACCTTCAGCTTGCAGTTCTATGACATCCTTCGTCAGCAAAGTAACCTCTCACGTGTCATCAACTCGGTGAGCCGTACGGATACAGAATACAATAGTATCAACAGCTATATCATGCTGAGAGCAACCTACCGATTGAACCTCTTTGGTGGTAAGAACGCTATGCCGAAACCAAAGGATGGTCCTGGTTTCGACCGAAACGGGCCGGGTATGGGCCCAGGTGGCGGTCAGCGACCTCCAAGAGGCGAACGTCCACCGGGTCCTCCACCATCAGGCGGTGGCTTCGGTGGCTTCTAATAGACAAGATATATGGTTAGCGTAGGGGCGTGAGCGCTGTCTGACTGAGGATAAAAGACAAGGTAACAGTGCGAACAAGATTAGGCTGACAATAAAAGAAAAGACATAGGAGTGAACGACGACAGACTGAACAAACGACGTCGATACCAGAAAGAGCGAGAGAGCCTCACCCCGACCTATCTCCTAACGAAGCGGGTCAGGGGTGAGGCTTCATTCTTTTAAGAACTCTTGCACAGTCCTTTGAAAATGCTTACCTTTGTCTGCAAAGCTAAATCTTACAAGGGACTGAACCCTAACAAACAAATACATTGAAGATACAAAGTCGTAAAATGAGACAGACCAATCACTTTATTATTGCTGTGGGCTTGCTGTTTGCGCTCTCTGCAAACACACACATCGCTCACGCACAGGGACGAAATATGCAGGAGAAGGTGAAGAACTATTTCCTACAAACACTCAAAACAAAACAGGACGAGGAGCTGAAGAGCAAGGAGGCCTACCAACGTAACCGACCTTATACGACGTCTATACAACAAGTAATGAAGGCTAATGAGATTGCAGAAAACCAAAAGATGGTGTGGACGGCATGGTGTGAAGCCAACCGAGCGTTGAAGGAAGAGAAACTTGCCAAGCCCGAGGACTTACGGAAAGGGGTGAAGGCTTCATGGCACCTGCCTGTGGCTTTGGAGAAAGATGCGGTCATGCCCTACTATTACGGATGGAAGGGAAGCAGCGAGGGAAAGTTGCCCTTGTTTCTTTACCTGCATGGTTCTGGTCCGAAAGAACATGAATGGTCTACCGGACTTGCCTTAGGTAACAGGTTCAAAGACGGTCCTTCGCTCTATTTCATCCCACAGATTCCTAACGAGGGCGACTACTATCGCTGGTGGCAGGTGGCTAAGCAATTTGCTTGGGAACGCCTTCTCCGACAAGCACTCGCCGAGGGCAATGTCGATGCCAACCGCCTTTATGTCTTCGGAATATCTGAGGGAGGCTACGGCAGTCAGCGTCTTGCCTCGTTCTATGCCGACTACTGGGCTGCAGCGGGGCCTATGGCAGGGGGCGAACCACTGAAGAATGCACCGATAGAGAACTGTGCTAACATAGGGTTCTCATTCCTTACCGGGGCTGACGACACTGGGTTCTACCGCAACATACTGACTTACTACACGCAAGTGGCCTTCGATTCGGCACAGTTGGCACGTCCCATGGATGCCGACAAGCGGCCGCTCTTTGTTCATCGCATCAATCTTCTACCTGGGATGCAACACCATATTAATTATGACCTCACCACCCCTTGGCTGAGAAAATTTGTCCGTAACCCCTATCCAAAGACTGTTCTTTGGGAAGACTACGAGATGGATGGGCGACATAGGTCAGGTTTCTACAACCTTCAAGTGATAGCTTCTCCTACGAAGAATCGCACCTACTATGACATGACTATCCATGATAACGTGGTGAGAGTCAGTATTCGTGAGGTGGAATACACCGCTGTCGAGCGTGACAAACAATGGGGAATTGAAATGAAATTCAACCGTAATTACACCACAGCAAAGGGTGGACGGCTACGTATCTATCTGAACAATAAGCTCGTAAACATGGCTAAGCCCGTGACAGTCATCGTCAATGGGCAAGAATGTTATCGTAAGACTGTGAAGCCCAACCTGCAAGACATGATTAATAGTTGCACCGAATACTACGACCCTTATCGTGTTTATCCAGCCTCCATTGAGGTTAGTTATTAGGGTCAACAGACTTTTCAAGTAGCGTTTCAAGGGGCTTCCATGATATTGACGGCTGGTTATCCGTACGAATAGTTGCACCGAATACAGCGATCTTATCGTTTTTATCTTGTCTCCATCGAGGTTAGTTATTAGGTTCAATGGGCTTTTCAAGTGGCGACACAAGGGTTTTTCATAGTGTTAACGGCTGATTATCTGTGCGAGGAGTGTGTATCGAACAGGTCGTAAAACACAAACATAGCGAGGGTAGATGTTGTTGTCTTCCCTCATTTTTTACTCTTTCTACTCTTTAACTCCTCAATGGCTTGTCAATAATTTTCGCCCCTCTTGAAACCAGTACACGCCCTTCTACGTTCAAGAAGGGGCCCTTCTGCGTTCAAGAACATACCCTTCTTGCATGCAAAAGACGCCCTTCTTGAGGCAAGAAAGGCGTCTTCTTCAACAGAGCATGTAATATGCTGATATATTACGAGTTAGGAAGTTGGTTTTCACAGATGATATAGTCTTGATTTGAGGACAAACCTGTGTGTTTTTGTCACATATTTTCATGAATTAAGAAAGTTATCTGAAGGTTCATTCCTCAGAGGTTTTCACAGAATGAGTAAGGACCTATTCGCACCCGAGAAGGTACCTTATAGCAGTGCCTTCTATAAGGTTGTCGCATGAAAGAGATTGTGCACTTAGAATAAAAGAACCATCAAAAACGGGACTACCTTCGTAAAGGTAATCCCACAAATCTAATACTTCTAAAGATTATGACGTGCTATAAGCCTATAGTTAAGCGTCTGATCAAGAACTTGTTGTGTAGGAACTTAAAGCACTTTCAGACGATATTCTGTTAACGCAACTTATAGCCCTTGAAAGCATAGAACATGATATAACCAAAGCATACAAAGCAAAGACCATAGGCATATCGAGCATCTGAAACATCCTTTAAGAGGCCAAACAACACTGTAATAGCTGCTCCACCGATAAGTCCCATGGTTAAGAGTGACGACCCTTTCTTGGTGAACTTACCCAAATCCATCAGTGCTAAAGGCCAAAAAGCAGGCCACATCAGTGAACAGCCTAAGGCCATGACACCAACACTAAAGATACTATAAACCCCTGGGAGAAGGACGACAAGGGCAGTGCCCAGCAAGGCTACGAACGAACATATCTGTAAAGCACGTGTCTGAGAAAGATACTTAGGGATAAGGATAATTCCCGCTATATATCCAATACTAATACTAATCGGTGTTATCCAAGAGTAGTTCTCTGGATGAGTAAGCCCTAACTCGTTTGCATAATCAATCAGTGTACCCAAGACGATGGTCTCTGCACCAACATAAAAGAAGATGGCAATAGCGCCAAGAACCAAATGTGGAAACTGGAAAACAGACTTTTTACTATTCGCATAAGCAGACACCTCTTGGTCAATCTCATCTGTTTCACTACTATCCTCACCAGCGGCCTTCACCTCTGGTAATGGTGATAAAAGCGCCACAACACCCAAAGCAATGAAAAGAAAGATAATCACAGCAAAGGGTTTACCTAAGTCATCTATAGCAACACTGCCTGAGGCTCCTGCAAAGAGAGCAATAAACAGCGGTGATACTGGCCAAGCTAACTTGTTAATCATACCCATAATAGAGATACGCTTTGCGGCACTCTCCGTTGGGCCTAATATCGTAACGTAGGGATTAATAGCTGCTTGTAAGAAGGTGTTGGCCGTTCCACAGAAAAAAGAAGCCGTCAGGAACAAAGGAAAACTCTTAGCATCTGCCGAGAAGATAAATGCTCCGAAAGCTATGGCAAACATTCCAAACGCAGTAGCCATCGTACGTTTATACCCTATCTTACTGATTAATATTCCCGCAGGATAGCCAAAGATGAGGAAAGGAAGGAATGTTGCACCAATAAGCATATACGCTTCCATGGAAGAGACGCTTAACGACACCTTCAATACTGGTACCAATAAAGAATTAATACCCAGTGCAAAACCACAAGTGAAAAACATTAGTCCTAAGAATGCCATAGGTACAAGGAAACTCTTTTGTTCTTTCATAAGTCTATTAACAACACTTTTGATGAATACTATTATATATGTAATATGGGACAATAAGAGATATGCTCCAAAATAAAGGAGTGATGGGATGCCCACAAGCAAGAATGATACACAATGTTTTCAGTGCTACAACGCTTTGATAACAGGAACAGAGATGTCAAAGGATGTGATTGAACACTAACCTTAGAAATGGCACCTTCTCACTTCTTTAAGCGTTATGAAAAGATTACCAAAGAGTATATAAGTCCCTAAACACCTATTATCAACGACTGATATGCTCTATCATTTATAATTGTTGGAAGGCCCAACAAATGTTACTCTGTATGTTGTCATTTCAAGAGAAAACCCAACTCAAGTGTTGCAATAAAGCCACATTAAATCTTGAATGACGGTACAAAGGTACAAAAAAAATGCGAAAGTCTATCATAAAAAGATAGCTTTCGCATTCAAACTCTTCGTAAAAAGATAAAAAAATATCATTTCGTATATCGAAGTATCTCATCACGACACTCCTCCATCAGCCATTTTGGTGTACTCGTTGCGCCACAGATGCCTACTGTCTCTACCCCATTAAACCAGTTCATGTCGATTTCATCAGCGCTCTCAACCTGATGGGAGTTTGGATTTACACTTAGGCACTCATGGAAGAGGACCTTACCATTCGAACTCTTACGCCCTGCCACGAAGAGAATCAAGTCATGACGAGCAGCAAAGGTAGAGATGTTAGGCATGCGATTGGCCACCTGTCGGCAGATAGTATCAAAACTTTGGAACTTAGCATCAGGGGAGATATGACGCTGGATGTAGTCTATTATCTTATGAAACTCATCCAAACTCTTTGTCGTCTGGGAGTAGAGATAAATGTCATGGGTGAAGTCTAAGGCCTTTACATCCTCAAACTTCTCTATCACAATGGCATGACTATGGGTCTGACCAACCAGTCCGAGAACCTCTGCATGACCGTTCTTACCAAAGATGACAATGGAGGACGACGCACTAAGGGTTTGTCCCTCGCCCACTGCAGGAGGGAGAGAAACAGAGGAGGAAGAAGTCGTGTCGTCCTCTTCTGTTAGGGGTCTGAGCTTTGATGGGTCGTCGACAGTTGTGTTACCCTTGGATGTTATCATATAAGAAGACTGTCGTCCCTTCTCATACTGAGTCTTGATACGCCGCTGAAGGGCGAGGACCACGGGGCAAGTAGCATCTATGATCTCTATGTTATTACGCCTTGCAAGCTCGTAGGTCTCGGGAGGCTCGCCATGAGCACGCAATAGTACCTTCACGTCATGAAGCTCGCGCATCTGCTCATGGTTGATGGTGATGAGTCCTTTCTTCGTCAGACGCTCCACCTCCATACTGTTATGTACGATGTCACCTAAGCAATATAACTTTGTCCCTTTGGCTAATTCTTCTTCGGCTTTCTTTATGGCTGTGGTCACACCAAAGCAAAAACCACTACCGTTATCTATCTCTATTTGAAGCATTCCTACTATTTGTATAAAAGAGTGAGAGGAGTGGATGGGAGGTAAGAAAATATCCCCCAATCCGCCTCACTACCTAATAACTCGTTCACTTGTAGACTTGTCTACTTGTCAACTCATCAATCTTTACTTGTCACTGAAACGACTGAAAGGAAGTTAAGACACTACCCCCTATCCGCCTCACTATCTTATAACTCGTTCACTTGTAGACTTGTCTACTTGTTTACTCATCAATCTTTACTTGTCACTGAGACGGCTGAAAGGGAGTTAAAACACTACCCCCTATCCGCCTCACTATCTAATAACTCGTTCACTTGTAGACTCGTCTACTTGTCAACTCATTCGTTTTTCTACTTATCAACTCATTCACTTATCTACTCGTCTACACGTCTACTCCTTCACCTGAATAACCATGGCTCCAGTGCGTCCGCTATACTCTGGGGCGTATGCACACTGTACTGTACAGGTTCCAGTTTGGTAAACACCAGCGCGATCAACGTAATACTCGGTCTCAACAACATGTTTACCCTTAGCCATCTCATCGAAGTAATAGTTGGTGGTGTAGTCCTTCGGAGCAATATAATACCCCCAACGATAACCACTCAACTGGCTGACAGGCTCAAGGCAGGCCGCACGCTTGTCAACAACTTGTACGAAATCATAATCACGATCAGCAATGATTGTCAAGCGGATGCGCACCTTGTCACCCACCTTAAGGTGCATAGTCTTCTTGAAAGACACGCTATCTACTAGCACCTCACGTATAATCTTCATACCAGATGTGGCTGCAGAGATGTCTGTCGAAGCCTGGAAGAACTGTGCATAGACCGCCCCCCAGCTTGTGCCAGTGCTTGTCTTATTGATTGTTAGCTCATGACGGGAAGGCGATTGAATGTCGACTGGCTGCGAAACCTTCACATATCCCAAGCCAGCAGTAGGCTGTGTTGTCTGTAAAGGTTGGTTGTCAAGCAACAACGTAGCGTGTTCTCCGTTCTGCATCAGCCAGTTACCTTTATTAGTAAAGGCCCAAACAGCATTAACAGAGTTCAATGGTGTGTCCCAAGCCTGCGTACGCTTCTCCTGTAAGAGCCACCGCTGCATCTCGATAAGCGTCTTACTATCGTTAGGTGCGATGGCCTTTAAGGCCTCGATAGCCGCCACCTGTGTTGGTATCTTATAATCACGCCAACTGTAATAAGCGTTTTTAGAATCGAAGTAACGCCCCTTCTCCTCCGTATAAACCGTATATTCCTTGATACTCTGTAGGTATTGACGTGCCTTCTCAACCCTACCATACTGCTGAAGGATTACTGCTGTGTTAGCCTTACCATAAATGGTTAATTCCGTAGGCATCTTGGTCAAGCGGTCAATGAGGTACTTAATATCATTTGTAGAACGGTCGTGATAGAACAAAGCATTGGTGTAGAGATAATCACAAAGGTCATCAGACGGGAAGAGAGTAGTGTCATACTTCTTCTCGTAACGCTTCATCTCCTTCACACACTTAGCCACCTTCTTATCCATAAAACGGAAAGAAGCCTTAATCATGTCCGTTTGCTCTGGAGTTGGAGTCGTAATACTCTGCAGACGAGCGAGTGTCTTTGTCACCGCAACAGTCATATACAAACTTCCCTTCATCTCTGGCCACCAAGAGAACGAACCATCAGATTGCTGCAAATCCTTCAATTTCTTGAAGATTGAAGTAAGGTTGTTCCGCAACTGATTAGCGTCGAAGAAACGTACGAGTTGCTGTTTTTGCTCGCTTTCGTTCTTTGCCTCCATCACCCAAGGCGTCTCATTAAGTGTCAACGACTTAAGTTCTTGATTCTTCTCCAAAGCCGACATCATTGAAGTCTCCTTACTGCTCTCCTTCTTCCATTGCTCAATAGTCTGCTTAATCACTGGTGAAATACTCATGATGTGATTACCCAAGTAATTTGCATAATAAGCCGATACAAGACTGATAGCATTATCGTCATTTACCTTAGAGATGTATGGCAAGGCCTGAATCATCAACCAGTTAGGGTTGTTAGTGTACTCTACTGTCAGCTTCTGGTCGGTACTCTTCTTTGGGAAGAGCTTACTGATATCTATTGTCTTAACGCCTACCTCATTCTGAGTAAACGGATAGGTGTTTGTAACATACTCCTTATTAGGAAGCACTGATAGGTAGTGTTGCTCCCCATCAGAGAACCCACCGCCCTCAACCAAGAAGCGTACAATGAGCAAGGATTGGTCAGCTGTAAGCTTGTTAGCGTCCTTTGCCAACAATGAAGCTAAACTATACGTTGCCGAACCCCCCCCCTGTGCCTTCAAGACAACAGCTTTGCTATCGGTGAAGAGCACCTTCTCCGTTGCAGGGTCAAGTATTTCAATCTTTGCCTTAGCATTGATATCCTTCTCAGAAAGGTTGAACAAGCGCGCAGAAAGCATCGCCTCATCACCCATACGGACAAAGCGAGGCATGTTAGGTTGCACCATCAAGGTCTTCTGAGCCACGATGTCATCAGAAAGGAAGCCATTGTTCATATCCTCATCATGTGCCAATCCCATGAAGCGCCACGTTGTTAAGCTCTCTGGAAGGGTGAACTTAATACTTACATTACCGTTCCCATCGGTCTGCAACTGCGGATAGAAGAAGGCAGTCTCATTGAGGTTCTCACGCATAGAAGGCTTTACAGTCTTCGTTTTGTCCTTTTCTTGTTTTATCTCCTCATCTTTCTTGATAACAGGAGCAGTAAATTTCACTTCCGATTCATTGTCATCTTCATGGCCAACCTTAGCTACCTCGGCCACAGCAGCCGTCTCTTTCACAGTCTGTGCATCGAAACAACGTGTCACACTCATCATCTTATAGGATTGAGAAGAGTAATAACGTGTATCTGGAAAATCAAATTGTTGTAAGAAGCGGCTATCGAACTTTGAGAAAGACAACCGATCCACATTATAATAATGAAGGTTTGCATCAGCTGAAAGATAGATTCCTCCATAGCGAGGACTACGCCATTCAGCAAATGTATAGTTAAGTGAAAAGAAGTTGATAAAGCTCCATGAATGAGACATGAGCTCGTCAAGACTCTTATCATAAAGCGTTGCCATCAACTGAGCATTAGCCGCCTTACCATCAGGACGATTAATGGTCACTGTCCATTCCTCCTGTTGTCCTGGGGTGAGCTTATTACGGAATGTCTTCCATTTCACTATTAAGTTCTTATCTGGTAACGGACGCCTAATCCTCTCAGAATGCCTATACAGAACGCCATTCTTTACCCAAGCATAATTAAGAAATAGCTCATCACCATACTCTTCCTTATATATAAACTTGCGTGTCGTTATACTATTACTTTGATTGAAAGCACCTGTCTCAATCACTTTATCGCCTGAGAAGATAGAATAAACAACATATTGATTCTCATCGCTTGAGCCTACCTGCATATAGATAGGACCTCCATCACGAGGGAATTGGTTCCCACTTAGATAGAACCAGTCATGTGTCTCAATAACAGGACGCTTATCGTCTAAAGAGAAGACAATAAAGTCCTGGTCTATTGTATCCGTCCCACAAATTGCATGTAGACGATAAGTTCCAGAAGACAAAGCCTTTATAGCAACCTCCTCATTAGCCTTCACGGTCGTGTAATTGCCATATACATACTTACTCTTATCCTTCTGCTGTGGTACTATCACATACTTCACAGTACCATCAAGAGTATTTCCTGCAACATTATAGTAACCGAACTTTATCGTTTTAAGGCTATTGCGCAGATTCTTATAAGGGAGATTACAAGACAAGAACGTCTCTTTTGTTCCTATTGGTAACGACGCATAGCCCTCATGGGTCTCACCGGCAGCATCAGTCACCGACGCTTCCACACTAAAACGATAGAATAGTGAGCGAAAGTCTTTATTACCGGCTTCTATTTCCTTCTTGACCTTGTCAGAAAATACAAAAGGTACGGTAACAACGAACTCACCCTTATCATCTGTCATAACGTCCTGTTCGTTCACGCTTGCAACGTCTTCATAGAAGCTACACCAATAGCTTGTATTACGCGTGACAACGTAATGCACCTTTGCACCTTGTACTGGTACACCAGCAAAACTCTTAGCATGTCCAATCAACTTGATAGTGTCACCGATAGCATACTTATCCTTATATTCGTCAAAACTTACGTCAAACGTTGGGCGCTTATACTCATCTACCGAGAATGACTCATACCCTTTCGTACCATAATCTGCCTTGATAGAGAATCGTCCTGTCAGTCCACTTGTAGGCAGCTCAAAGTCGGCTGCAGCAGTACCGAAGCTGTCTGTAGTCACTGACTTACGTCCAATCTCCTTATAATTAGCGTCACGTAAGATCATATCGAAGGTTAGTCCGCCTGCAGTCTTCGTCTTATAGCCTTGCTTTGTATTCTGATAAGCAATGACAGATGCGTGCACTGTCTGTCCAGGACGATAGATACTCCTATCCGTGAAGACCTCAGTTTCCAAGTCGTCATAGTTGCTCCCGCTGTAATCATACGAACTTTCCAGTCTTACTTCCCTAAAGGCTTTGTCCTTACTCGTAGCAACATAGATCTTTGGGGCATGGCTTTCCGTCTCAAACACGACCTCCCCTTTCTTGTTCGTCACCTGCTTCTTGACAACAGAAGGCTTACCATAATATTCTTCATAGGTAGCTCTAACCTTTACATCGGCTACTGGTTGCCCATCCACAACATTAACTACAACATACCGTGACAGCCCCTTCGGCTGCTGTTCAGACATGACATAGAGGTCACTAACATAGTAGAAAGCATACTCTGGTCGGACATCCTTATTAGAACTCTCTATCTTAATAAGGTAGACACCCAAAGGTAATGTAGGCATTAAGAAGGAGTCCTTCACCTCTTCATAGTCCTTATGACCAGTGTAAGTACGGTTGATTGTCTGCTTTGTTGCGGGCAACAGGCTTGCCATCAACTTATCCCTATCCTTCTCAACATTGACACGAAGGAGGTGATCTCCAGCCAGTCTCGTACGTGTAACAGTTACGGTAACATTCGACAAGTTGCGTGTATTCAGTCTAACCCAGTTATTCTTCTCCGACGAACTAACATTAGACTTATCAAAACGAGCATCGAACATCGGTTTTGTCAGTGACATACGGATATTACGTAAACGCACTATTCGCTTCCATGAGGCCCATCTAACGAGGGCATCATCAATATAAGCTATCTTCTTCTCAACGGGTGTGTCCTTGCCCATACATAGATAACGTTGTATTGCAACTTCCCCACTTATAGGTAAGTCGCTATACTCTTGCATGAGTGAGTCGAGCTTTGGAATACTCTCTTCCTTCTCCTCTATCCCCATCAAGGCCGTGTAGCAAGCTGCTTCTCGGTTTCCAACGCTTTTGTAATAACTATGTAGTTTATCGTAGTTACCCACCTGCATACCAATAACATGCAACAGGTCGCCCTTGAAGATATTATCGTCTTTACCGAGTTCTACCAACGGCTGAAAGTCAGCTGCTTTCTGGCTTGCCAACAGAGAAGGGTTGGCAAGTGCCTTCTTAAAGTATTCGTCAGCATTACCAGCATCTTCATTCCGATCTATCACACCCAAGACACAGTTATAGATAGCCGATAAGACCTCATCCTTACCTTCTACCATCTTTGCCTTTGCCTTCAATCGTTTAAGCTCCACCTCAGCAGAGTCTGGAGCTATCTCTGTCCGTAACCTTGATGCCATCAGACTTGCTGCCAACACCTGTCCATAGGCTTTCTCCTTCTGTGCCTTCCGTTCAATCTGCTGCAATAAGCTGATTTGTGTCTTTGGCAGGTCCATTCTCTCTGCTTGATTTACTTGTTGCCATAAGACATCGAAACTCTGTGCTGTTACGCTGATAGGCAACAACAGAAATATAATTGATAAAATGATAAGGGATTTTCTCATACTCTCTTTCTTTTTATTAATTGCAAAGATAATGATTTCAAAGGATATTTCAAAAGATGAACTATGTATATTATAGAGTATTAATATTCCTACCTTATTATATAATTAAACGTATCGAAGCGTGTAAAGCCCATCTTCTCCAACTGCTGCCGACTCTCTTGACGGTCTTTGTCTGTGTTATATTTGGGTATCAAGGGTAAGCGAATAATCACCTTGTCAGCATACCCGTTCTCTGCTAACCACCGAAGGTTACTGATTACCAGAGCATTGTCTTTACAAGTGTATGCCTTATAGATATCAGGGTTCATATCCTTAATATCAACATACCACAGCTTTATCAAAGGGGCAACAGACTTGACCCTCTCAAGCTGTACATTGAGTGATGTCTCTATTGTCAACATCCATTCAGGGTTCATTATGCCTGCAAAGGCCTTGATGAAGTCTGAATGTAAAAGGGGTTCACCACCTCCAAAGCAGATACCACCACCCGTTGCCATAAAGTAGAGGTCGTCTATCTCCACCTCACTATATAACTCTCCTGGCGTCATCCTGCACCATACCCCGTCAGCTTGTAAGCACTGAGGATTTAAGCAGTAGACGCAATGAAGCGGACAACCATGGAACCCTACCAATGTTGTTACGCCCTCCCCATCGGTAGAGAGCCTATGCCGATTGATGGCTATAAACGGTGATGTTAATTCTGACTGCATTTCTCTTGATGGGATTGCGGGGCTGCACTGTTTTCTAACTCTTTCTCTAAATACTCCCTGTCTATCCCTCCTACTTTGTCAAGAGAGGGTTCTAAACGGACAACCATATCGTTAGGATTACGAATAGACTTCACTGCTATCACCTTATCTATATACCCATAAGATGAGAACACGAGCGTGTCATTGCGATTAACCTGCAAGGCAAACCTTCCATCCTCGCCCAAAGACACTCTCTTCTTACCACCTTGTATAATAATATTAACCTCAGAAGCTGCCTCACCAGATGACGCATTAAGCACTCGCCCACTAATAGCTATGGAGCACTTCAAATCTCTTGTGCGTGCTTCTGGCATAACTTCTGTCTCGCCCTGAACTAACATATCTACAGAATCCTGAGCTTTGCTCTCAACGTTGCAAGCTTTGGGAGTATTCTGACATGATGTAAGTGGGACCGTAGCAACACAAATGCCTGCAGCCAAACCAGCCACCTTCATGCCCCATCCCTTGCGTTTCCGTTCTCTTAATTGCGTCTCTAAATAGCGTATCTCTGCCTCACAAGCAGGGCAAGTACCCGCACAATCCCCCTCATAGTGACACTCTTTGGGTTGATAGCTAATACCATTCGCATTTGCTATCTGCTGCCGAATACTCTTTAATAGCTTACAAGTACTCTTCCCTTTCACCATAACCTTAATCTTTACTTACACTTCTTCGTCTTCTCCTTATGCGACTTCACCTTATAAGTCCTACGACCATATACATCATCGTTATATATTGTCTTCGTAACTACAGCAAGGTCTCCAAGCATCACATTTCCATCGGTTTTAAGAATAATAACATTATTCTCTGAACGTAAAAGAGAACTTACACGAACCTTTTGCTTCTCATAACCGATATATGAAATAACCAACGACGTGCCTGATGGTACTTTCAAAGCAAACTGTCCATCGATATCTGTTGCAATGCCCTTGTTTGTTCCGTCTATAAAAACACCTGCCCCTATCACTGGTTCTTTATTTTCTTCGTCTATGACCATTCCACGTACAACCACAG
>ERZ772979.987-NODE-987-length-17629-cov-15.768237_pt1 | contig 17629 bp, 14 predicted proteins | sample MGYA00511130_ERZ772979 | MGnify/ENA primary metagenome ERZ772979 (study PRJEB29015, sample SAMEA2738103) | human oral metagenome | biome: human oral; feature: human-associated habitat; material: saliva | place: China | collected 2186 ... | reverse complement strand
CCGCTGGTTCATCCGTAACGCCGGCTCGGTTTCACGTGAAACGGTGGCTCCACTCGACATGAGTGGAGCCACCGTTGTATTCACGTGACGGTCCGCAGGGCGTCGAACGGATACCACCATCGACGTCTTCCTCTCAACGATGCTCCATTATGAGCAACCGGAGAGCCTGCGGTTTCACGTGAAACCGGATGCGGTGTGCGTGCGTCATTGCCCTGGTGGAACACATTTGCAGCACAATCGTCGAGGCAGGCTGCTCTCGGAACGGGGTAGGGGTTGGCGTCACTCGGACCTGCCTCGATATTCCGCCAGAACGATCGGTGCTGGTATCGCACTGGAAGGACAGAGTGTCGGGACATACGGAATCCTGGCCGTTTCACGTGAAACCTGCGTATGAGCCTTTCGCATCCCGCGCCGAGGGATGGGCTTCTACAGATCCTTCGCTTGGGGAGCGGCGTGCTTTGAAAGCAAGGCGCAGCCACCCTCGTTGATGTGCTTCGAGCGCAAAGCACGGTAGACAATGCCGCCCAAAAGGTCACAGGTATGGACGTCATCGCGCAGACAGAGGCGCCGGAAAATCGGGAAACGGAGCACGCAAGCTCAACGCAGCGCGATCATGTTTCACGTGAAACCAGGCGTCTGCTGCGCCCAACGACCAGTTAGCGTGCCTCAGTCACGTCCACTGAGGACGCACCCTTCTCCCATTCACCAGTTCATCGTGTGCCGCGAGAGAGCCCGGGGAGGACCTGAAGCGCGGTGACGCAGCTGGTCTGCCCAGCGTTGCGATGATGAGGGCCGCGCAGCTGTTACAAGGCGACACAGGAGAGCTGGCGTCAGGAGGGCCGGACGCGAATCGGCTTTCATCGTCGGCACGGGGCGTTGCCAACGGCGAGATCGACGCAGGGACAACTCGGATACACACCGCCACCCACCACCAAGTTCCATTTGCTTCCCTTGGTTTCACGTGAAACTTGCCGTCGGCCGCAGCCTTACTCGTTTCCTGCGCATACGTGCATCGGCTTCATGACGGGAGAGGGGCCCGATGCCAACTGAAATGGTGGCCGCTTATCCGGGTACGGCCCGGCTCGGTCTGACACCCGACGGTTCTCATCAGGGGCAGTCATCCCCGGAGTAGGAGTAGGGGTACTCCAAGCCAACAGGTGCCGTCACCATAGATCGGGTTCGGATGGATCACGCTCATGTTCATTGCAGCCCCGGCCCTGCTCCCCAGCGTTACGCACCATACCGAGCGGCGCGTTGCTAGTACACGATGGCGATCACCGTCCTCCGTTCCTCCTGCCCCGATGGCGGGTGGGCGAACCCGGGTGACGACCCCTTGCGGAACAGTTGGGGAAGGGCTCCAAAGGCGCCAGAGGTTCCAGTGCCTGCCTACGAAGCCTGACGAACGAGTTCAACACCGATGTCCTCGGTATCTGGAGCATCCACTCCGATTCTCCCGCGCGTCCGGTCGATCAGCGCGATACCTTTCGTAGTTCCGATCGATCTGTATGCGTTCCAGGCTGCCGTCTTGAATCGATACGCTCGACGTGTCACCTACCCTGTTCATCTCGTGGTTTCACGTGAAACGTGCTCCGAGCCATTGCGTTGGTATAGCGTCAGCACGGTCAGGACTCCGCTATAGCGTCCACGGGGTCGACCTCATGCACCGATGCGGAGGCGACGCATTCACAATCCAAGTGAAGGAGTCGAGCCACCTGCTGCATGGCTCCGCGCCGAGCACCGGCACTCGGCGCATGCGACTAGGCGCACGGCAGACTTCTGTTCCTCAAGTCGGAGCGTGTGTGGGACCCTCTCACCGTATTCGTTGCTCGGGGACGAGCGATACCTCCCCTGGGGGACACCTAAGCATCCCGTCATCGCACGCCAGTATGAACTCCCGTGTGTACTGCCGTGACGTCCGCTGGCCGAATCCGGACGAAAGCGACTCTTCAGTGAATCGCCGAGGTTTCACGTGAAACATGCCCGGCACAAGTGAAGCACTCATGTACATGCTCGGTTCGGCCGGAGGAGCCCAGCGGCTTGCTCCTGTCCTCAGGACCAAGCGGCAACGCTCGGCACAACCCCCGCGCCTCGCACTGAGCTCCTGAACGTCACGCCACTAAGAATGGCGAGTAACGCGTCATCCTCGTCCCTGGCGAGATACCGGCGTTATCCCCTCCCCGGTAAGAGGCTGGTAGGCCGGCTGTCACTCGCGCGCTGCAAACCACATGTGTACTGACATCATGCGGACAAGGAAGATGATGAGCGAGAGCAGGCCTCAGCCGGTTCTCTTCCGGTTTCACGTGAAACCGGCCCAGCCCCCGGGGAACGCCACCATACCGTCCACGTCAGTCCGGAGGCACACATTGTCGCAATCAGATTCGCCGTGTATCTCCAACGCGCAGCACTCGGTCCGCCCCGACCAAAGCCGATGCATCTACCACGTTCTTCCACGGCAGCAGGACGTCTTCCACCCCACCGGGCACGACCTACTCAACGGAAGACCGCTACCGGGCACAGAGAATCGGCATCAGGTTGGTCCTCACGTGCTACGGCATATGCCCTACCTGCCTCCGAGAAGGGAGAGGCCATCACGTCTCAGCCAGCAGCTTGGAATCACGCCTTCAGCGTCTCGGAGACGTCTGCAGACGTCTCACGAAACATTGCCGTCGGACGCTTCACCATTGGTTTCACGTGAAACCGACTCACGAGCATGGTGTGGGCGTCATGGCAGAGCGCCGACGTCACCCCCGCGGACTGCACTCCCAGGATAGGTAGGCACGGTGCCGCTCTTGTCGCTGAGTGGCACGCCCAGCAGGCCTGTGAGTAGCCAGGAGCCCCATCCACGCCTCAGCACTGCCCACCATGCAGAACTCCACCCTCGACGCCGCGCCTGGTGCACCAACCAAAGCACTACAGGGGACGTAGGAGACACAAGCAATCCCCACCGTTGGAAAGCGAACCAACGCCTCCCCCGGGGAAGGGGCTGAGATGCCATGACCGACACCTCATCGGCTACGTGCGCGCAGCACGTCGATTAGAGGAACCTCGACGAGAACTATCCTCCATCATCTCCCGGCCGGCTTCACGTGAAACCGGCGATCCCGAGTAATCCGTATGAGTTCCCTTGTGCGCCCTCATCTGCCGTTCATGGCTGACGAATCGAGGGCACTATCTCGCCGCGGTTGTGAGTCCCACTGAGAAGCCGCAATCTCCTGCCGCCGATCTGTCGGGCCACGATGAAGCTGCGATGCCCCGCAGAGCACCACCCCTACCCCACGGGGAGGGGAAGAACGTCGACCCGCGGTTTCACGTGAAACCGCGGGAATCTGCAGGCTCCCCATAACCGTCGGAACCGACGTGCCGGAGCAATCGACGATGCATCGGCTCATGACGACGTGCCCGGCACTTCAGAACCCAACGACCCCGTTCTTGAGCCGTTGACGAGGCCGACATTGACCGTATCCGTGAATCCATGCGAGCGACCCACGCCGGTTCCGAGCGGACCTGGCAACGACTCTGAAGAGCGCATACGCGTATAGCCTCATCCGAGCCGTCGCCTATACAACGCCGCGCGGGAGGCGTCGTGACTCTGCTCCTTGTCATACGCGCTCCTCTAGTGACACCTGAGAACCGCGTCGACCAACACCGCTACACCTCGATACGGACGCGCAACACAGTCTCCGTGGTATCGCGACAACCCCTTCCCGTGTTTCACGTGAAACCTTGGGAGTGCTAGGACCTGTCCATTCCTGGTCTCCTCACTTCTCAGACGCTCCTCGGATAGGAGCGTGGGGACGGTTGTTCATCATCTGGGGCTGAGCCAACGACAGCTTCTGACGAAGCATTGACGTTCACGGAGCTCACACCGATACCGTTTCTACGCCGCGAACCAGTGGCCAACGCTGGATTCACGTGAAACAGAGCTCGTATTCCAGCGACGCTCCCTTCTCACTATGACGGCAGGACCGTTGTGGTCAGCGCTGCAGACGCCGAGCCGAGTACTTGATCGACGTTGCCGGTTCATGGAGGCGAGGCCCTGCGTTCTCGGCCCGAGTCGACAGCGCTCACCTACTTGGCCTTTTCGGCATCCCCGCAGCGGCCCAAGGAGATAGGCCGACACCGGTGCCGCCCCCTCCCCAGGTCGACCCACTCTGCGAGTGGCGGGAGGCATGGGTCAGGGCTCATGCACGCTTCACGAAAGCGGCAAGCACCATTCTCAGCAACGTCTCAGATGCGATGACCTCCCAAGCTCTCAGACGTCATGAGAGGACGCATCACTCCCACCTCGGCCAGCCAACCGTTCGCGGGTGTCCATGTGTCTCAGCAATGACGTATCACTCGGTGTCCACATGCTTCACGTGAAACCCTGGACCGACGAAATCAACGTTCAGCACCGTGGGTGAAGCCCTGAGTTCACCCCACATTATTGGATCACCGATGAGTACCGCTCTGTTTCACGTGAAACACAGCCGTCGTCCATCCATGTCTCCCCATCAATGGTGATTCAGCAAGAACGGCGGTGGGGCCGAGACACTGAGTGTCTCGGCCCCACCATGCTCGAAGGATCAGCGCAGGCTACTCCTCGTCAAGAGACGTTCCCGGAGCCAGCGCGTCGACCAGACGAGCGAGGTCCTCATCGCCCGCGAACTCAATGGTGATGCGCCCTTTCTTCGCTCCACGGGTCACCTTGACGCGAGTGTCAAAGGCATCGGACAGCCGGGTTGAAAGCGCCGGGAGAGGTGTGCTGCGAGCACGTAAGACCCTTGGCTGGTCCGGTCCGGGCTCAGGCTCCTCATGCAGCGCGACCAGCTCCTCCGTGGCGCGCACTGACAGTCCCTCGGCAACCACACGCTGAGCGAGTCGTTCCATCTCCGCCGCATTGGGAAGGCCCAGAAGCGCACGAGCATGTCCGGCTGAAATGACATTCGCGGCAAGCCGACGCTGCACCAGCGGCGGCAGCTTCATGAGACGCAGCGTGTTGGAGATCTGGGAACGAGACCGGGCGATCCGCTCGGAGAGCTCCGCGTGAGTGCACTGGAAGTCCTCCAGCAGCTGCTGGTAGGCCGCGGCCTCTTCCAAGGGGTTGAGCTGGACGCGGTGCAGGTTCTCCAGCAGTGCGTCACGCAGCAGGTCGACGTCGTCCGTATCCCGAACGACCGCCGGAATCGTCTCCAATCCGGCTTTCTTGGAAGCGCGAAGACGCCGCTCACCCATAATGAGCTCATACCGAAGCTCCTCTCCCGGAGCAGTCGGAACCTGGCGCACCACGATCGGCTGCAGCAGACCCACTTCAGCGATCGAGGCCGCCAGCTCGGCGATGTCCTCTTCGTCGAAGACCTGACGGGGCTGACGGGGATTCGGATGGATCAGCCCCACCGGGATCTCAGCGAAGCGGGCACCGGGGACAGGAACGAGATCATCGGCGCCTGTATCCGCCGTCTCCTCCTCGGCATCGGTCCCTTCGGACGTCTCAGTTCCAGCGTCAGCCGAGGCCGCCGCCAGGTCCTCCTCGGTCCTCTCCTCCTCGGCATCGGAGTTCCCATGATCGGCAACCACAGGCTGCTCCTCCTCCGTTTCACGTGAAACATCGGGGACCACTGGCGTCGGCGTTGATTCCGCTTGAGGAACCGACGTCGAAGCACTCTCCTCCTGGACGTCTTCAACCGTCGAAGCCTCATGTGAAGGCTTCTCCACCGCTACGGGCGTTGCCTTCGTCGCCTTCTTGGTGGCTCGCTTCGGTGCGGCCGATGCACTCCGCTTCGGGGAGCCGGCGGAAGACGACTTCTTCGCGGTCTTCTTCTCCGTCACCTTCGCATCGGTCGTCGAATCTGGCGTGGTTTCACGTGAAACCGGCTTCGTCTGCTTGTTCTGAGCACCTGTCTTGGATGCGGTCGTTGAACGAGTCGAGCGACTCTTGGATCCACGCTTCCGCTGAGACGGTGCCAGGAGAGTGGCGGTCAGATCGCGAGTACTGCGCGCCTCGGAGGCCGGCTCGGGCTCTGGAGCGTCATGCTTGGCCTGGGAGGCCGCATCCTCATCACGCGACTCGTCCTTCCGCGAGTCGGGGAAGAACACATCGGAAGGACGAGACGCAGCAGGCACTTTCTCCTTCTGCGCCTCGGGAATCAGCGCCTGCAGACCTCGTCCCAGTCCGCGCCGTTTCTGAGCCATCAGGCTTCCTCGCCTTCAATTCGGGGAGCGCCCCGCAGAGCGACCTCACGAGCCATTTTCTTGTACGCAATTGCGCCGGTGGACCGGGGATCCCAGAACACCACAGGAGCACCGAAGGAGGGGGCCTCGGCAACACGGATGGAACGCGGCACCTTGGTGTCCAGCGTCGCATCAGGGAAATAGGAACGAACTTCGGACTCCACCTCACGGGCCAGGGTGGTTCGTCCATCAAACATGGTGAGCACAATCATGGAGACTCCCAGTCCCGGATTGTGAATCCGCGCGATCCTGTCAATGGAGCGCGTCAGCAGGGCGAGACCTTCGAGAGCGTAGTACTCGGCCTGCATCGGAATAAGAACCTCGTCAGCAGCGACGAAGGCATTGATCGTCATAATGCCGAGGCTCGGCGGGCAGTCAATGATGACGTAGTCGAGGGGCTCCAGACCATCCGTTTCACGTGAAACCAGGTAGTCCACCAACGCACGCCGCAGACGTGACTCACGCTCAGCAGTGGAGATGAGCTCAATCTCAACCGCAGCCACGTCAATAGTCGCAGGCACACACCACAGGGACTCGCAGAATCGCGTCTTGGCGACGACATCCTTGATCGGCATGGCGTCAACGAGGACGTCGTAAATGGAGGCGCTGTCCTCATCATGCTCCACCCCCAGTGCAGTGGAGGCATTACCTTGAGAGTCAGCATCGATGAGTAGAACGTGCAACCCACCTTCAGCTAAAGCCGCCGCAAGATTCACCGCGGTCGACGTCTTTCCAACGCCGCCTTTCTGATTGGCGACTGCGATGACACGAGTCCGCTCGGGATGTGGGAACTCTCCACCCGCTACCTCGTCTAACGCGAGGTGCTCGGCCTGGAGCTGATCGAAGATAGACGATCCGGACAAACCTGCTTCTCCTCGGACGGCAACCCAACGGCCCGAGCCAGTCGGGCAGTTACGAGTCTACGCGAGCAGGTCGATCCTTACGCGTTACACCGAACGCGCGCCGTATCTCAACGGCTCTTCGGGCGACGAATCTCAACCACAGCCGTCGTTTCGTCGCCGGCAGTGACGACTTCATGAACGGTCGCGACTGATAATTTCGCCTTCTTAATGACATACTTGGCGTCGTCGACCTCATCCTGCGCCCTCATGCCCTTGAGAGCCAGCAGGGCGCCCCCCGGTCGGAGCAAGGGCGCCGTCAGCCGCACGAGCTTGGACAGGTTCGCCACCGCGCGAGCCGTCACCACGTCATAGCGGTCCTTGACCTCCTCAGCCCGGGCCCGCCGGATGGTCACATTGTCCAGATCCAGCTCCTCGACGACGTCGGAGAGCCACTGAGTACGTCGCTCCATCGTCTCAATGAGCGTCACGTCGAGGTCGGGGCGCAGCAGCGCGACGACAATGCCGGGGAAGCCGGCCCCGGATCCCACGTCGGCCACGCTTCCCCGGGCCGGCAGGAAGGGAACCACGGCCGCCGAGTTGACGATGTGCCGGCTCCACAGGCGGGGAAGCTCGCGCGGCCCCACGAGACCGCGCAGCTCACCCTCCTCAGCGAGCATCTGCGCGAAGTGCTCCGCCGCGGAGAAGGAGACCCCGAAGATCTCCCGCATCTCCGCCGTCGGCTCCTCCACCTGGGCCCGCTGCTCCTCACTCATGCTCAGGCCTGCTCCGAAGCGGCGTCGTCGGCCACGTCCTCGGCGGCGTCGTCCACGCCCTCCTCATCGGCGGGCAGGACCACGACGTAGCGGTGCGGCTCGGCGCCCTCGGACTCGGAGACCAGTCCGGCGGCAGCGACGACGTCGTGGCACACCTTGCGCTCGAAGGGGTTCATCGGCTCGAGGCTGACGGCCTCTCCCGAGGTGAGGACCTTGGTGACCGCCTCCTGGGCGACCTTGGTCAGCTCGGTACGTCGATCGGCGCGGTAGCCGTTGATGTCGAGCATGAGCCGGGAGCGGTTGCCGGTGCGCGCCTGGACCGCGAGGCGAGTCAGCTCCTGAACGGCCTCGAGAACCTCACCGTCGCGTCCAACGAGGTCGGCGAGCTCGCGCTCGTCACCCTCCTCGGAGGCGACCACGGCAATGGAGGCGCGTCCGTGGTCGATGTCGATGTCGATGTCACCGCCCAGGTCGGCGATGTCGAGAAGCTCCTCGAGGTAGTCGGCACCGATCTCGCCCTCCTCCTCGAGGCGCGAGACGGTGTTGCTCACGGGGCTGCTCACGGCCTCATCCGCCGCCTGGTGGGAGGAGTCGTTACTGTGCTGCTCACTCATCATGTCATCCGTATCTGTGATGGGAACCGGGTTATCTGGCCGCTGAACACGTATCAGCGGTTGCGCTTCTTCTTGGCCTGGGCCTTGCGTCGGGCCGCCGCCTCGCGCCGCTGGCGGGCACGGCGCTCATAACGACGTCGAGCGATCTCCTCATCGCTGAGGCCACCACTCTTGGACGAGGTCGAGTCCTTGTCCTCATCGGTGTCCTCGAGCTGCTCGACATCGGAGTCATCGGCGACGTCCTCACTGCGGGACTCGCCCTGACCGCCGGACTTCTTCTGCCGGTTCTTGCGCACCGGCTGCACCCGCTGACCTCCGGTGCGCCCCTCGGCCTCGGCCTTGGCGATCGCCTCGGCTCGCTCCTCCTCCTCCAGGGAGGGCAGTCCCTTGCGGGCCCGCTTGGCGTTGATGCGGGCGCGGTACTTCTTCTCGGCCTCGCTGCCGGGGGCGGGCATGTTGCGGATGGTGAAGAACTGCTGGCCCATGGTCCACAGGTTGGAGACGACCCAGTAGACGAGCACACCGATCTGGAAGTTGACGCCGGAGACGGCGAAGATCACCGGCATCACGTACATCATCATCCGCTGGGATCGGATCATGGGGTTGTCGGAGTTGAGGGACTCCGTCGACATGTTCTTCATCGACAGCTGCGCCATGGTGTACCACTGCGTCACCGACATGAGGACGATCATGGCGACTGTGACGATCTTGACCCGCGTGTCGGTGCTGCCCAGGAAGGCGGAGGACAGGCTGGCACCGAAGACGCTGGAGGCCTGAACCTGCTTGGCCAGCTCCATCGTGAGCGGGCCGATCGAGGAGCGGCCGTAGTCGCCGGTGGCAACCGGGCCCAGGGAGGCCAGCACCCGGAACAGGGCGAAGAAGATGGGCATCTGCACCAGGATCGGCAGGCAGGAGGCCAAGGGGTTGGTCCCGTGCTTGCGATAGAGCGCCATCATCTCTTCGTTCATGCGCTGGCGCGACTCGGGATCCTTCTTGCCCTTGTACTTGGCCTGAAGCGCCTGCATCTCCGGCTGGAGGAGCTGCATCCCGCGCGAGGCCCGAATCTGCTTGACGAACAGCGGCATGATGAGCAGCCGCACCACGATCGTCAGACCGATGATGGACAGCACCCAGGCGACACCCGGTCCGTCGGGGAACCCGATGAGGACCAGGGCCTTGTGGATCGTGACCATGACCCAGGCCACGGCCACCTTGAGCGGCCACAGCAACGTGTCCATCCGTACTCCTTGTATGAGGGTTCTCGTGCGAGAGGTATCAGTGTGGGCTCAGAGCTTGAGCCGGCGTCGTGTCCGCCGGTTCAGCGGCTTCGGTCAGGGGTCCTCGACCTTGAACCTTGGGACGTCACGGGGATGGTGGTATCGCCACTGACCCTTGTCCGGGACGTGGTCAACTCCACCGCGGGTCAACGGGTTGCATCGCAGCAGACGCCACAGGGCCAGCAGCAGGCCCTTGAGCGGACCGTGCACCTTGAGCGCCGTGACGGCGTAGGCCGAGCACGTGGGGTAGTAGCGACAGGAGGCCGGCAGGGCGGGCGAGATGAAGCGCTGGTAGAAACGCACGGGAGCCACGAGGACTCGCGTCAGCCATCCGCTCATCGCTACCCCCACAACCGGCCGACTCACCGCCGGTGTCCTTCGGCTTGACGCTCCCGGCACCGGCTCAGAAGCCGATCCAGGTCCCGTCCCAGGGTGCTGCTGTCGGCGCCGTCGGCACCTGCCAGTCCGCGCACGACGACGCGAGCTCCCGGTTCCAGGGAACCGACCCGCTGCGCCATGAGGGCTCGCACCCGGCGCTTGACACGGTTGCGGCGAGTGGCCAGCGGGACCTGCTTCTTGGGCACGACGACGCCGACGAGAGCCGGGGAGTCATCCCCTCTCCCGCCGGCGTGGTAGTGCACGACCAGCCTGCGGTTCCCGCAGCGCGTACCCCGACGGATCGCGGTGGTGAAGTCCTCACCCCGCGCTAACCGGTGCGCCGCGCCGAGCACCTCAGGCGGCGAGGCGAGCGCGACCCTTGCGGCGCCGCGAAGCGAGGACGGCGCGGCCTGCGCGGGTGGACATGCGCTTACGGAAGCCGTGCACCTTGGCACGACGACGGTTGTTCGGCTGGTAGGTCCGCTTGCTCACGGGCTTAACTCCTGCTTGAGGTGATCGGAACAGTGCATCGCGAGGTTCGCGGCACTGTCGCTCGTGCGGCTGCCCCATGGTTCGGGACCTGACTCCGCGCGAACGTCTGCAACAGCCTACGTTTGGCCCTCTTGCCGGTCAAACGAATGTGGCCGACTGTGACCACTGTGACCGGTGGCGTCATCCACATCCTCTCCACACTCCATCCACAAGCGGGGTCGTCCGTGTCCACGGCTGTGGGAAGAGCTCCGTCCACACCCTTGCGGAAATGTGGATAACTCCTCGACCTGGTCACACCTCCTCGAAAGCCCCGTCAATGACAACACTTCTGTCATTCCGCGGGCCCGCAGCAGATCATCCGGGCCATCCATACCTACTGTTTTCAGAGTTTATTCTGAACGTTATCTGTGAGTCATCGCTCGGTGTGTCCCCAGGTGTGGACAAGGCTGTGGAGAACCAGCATGATGGGACGCCCGGTCAAGACCTTCCGGTTCGCCAGTTCCACACAACCCTGTCATCATCGACACAGGGCCCCGGCCGGCGTCGGTCGGGCTGCAGTCACCGGGTTCACCAACCATGCCGATCAGGAGTCCGTCGTGCCCGACGCCGCCAATACCAAATGGCTCTCAGCCCTTGAGGTGCTCTCCAGCTCCGGAGAGCTGGGCCAGGGCAAGATGTCCATGATCCGCATGACCCACCTCATCGACGTCGACGGCACGCTCGTCCTCGTCGTCGGATCGGCCTTCGCCAAGGACATCGTCGAGCAGGCACGTGCTCCCATCAGCGCCGCCATCACCCAGGTCTGGGGCCGCCCCATGCCCATGGAGGTCACCGTCGACACCTCCTCGGAGGCCTCGCGCGCACCCATGCCCCCGGTGGCTCCCGAACCGGTCAACCTGACGACCGTCGCCCCCGCACCGGCATCCTCCCCGTCCCCCTCCGTCCCACCCCAGCCCTCGGGACCCTCCACCGCATCGGCTATGTCCGCCGCGTCCGCCGTACCAACGATGCCTGCTTACGGCGAGCATCTCGCCGAGCCCTCGCCCTACTCGGCGAGCGCCCCCTCACCGATGCCTCACTCCCATGCCTCCGCCGCCTCGGCGCCGTCGACGATGTCGGGTTCCCTCCCCACCAGGTCAACACATCCTGTCACCTACAGCCCCGGAGGCACCGGCCCTCAGAACCCCACCGGGCTGCTGACTCCCACGGCGGCCCACGACGTCTCCCAGCTCAATCCGAGATACACCTTCGACACCTACGTCACCGGGTCCTCCAATCGCTTCGCCCACGCCACCGCGCTGGCCGTGGCCGAGGCCCCGGCCCGCGCCTACAACCCCCTGTTCATCTACGGCGGCTCCGGCCTGGGCAAGACGCACCTCCTGCACGCCATCGGCCACTACGCCCAGACCCTCAACCCGGGGATCCGCGTCAAGTACGTCAACTCCGAGGTCTTCGTCTCCGACTTCATCGCCTGCGTGCGCGACGGCAACCAGGACGACGGTCGCATGGAGGGCTTCAAGCGCCGCTACCGCGAGGTCGACATCCTCCTGGTCGACGACATCCAGTTCCTCCAGGGCAAGGAGTCGACCCTCGAGGAGTTCTTCCACACCTTCAACTCCCTGCACTCCTCGGGCAAGCAGGTGGTCCTCACCTCCGACCAGCCCCCCAAGGCCCTCGGTGGGCTCGACGAGCGCCTGCGCTCCCGCTTCGAGTGGGGCCTGCTGGCCGACGTCCAGCCCCCGGACCTGGAGACCCGCATCGCGATCCTCTCCCGCAAGGGCACCGCCGAGGGCCTCGACCTGCCCTTCGACGTCCTGGAGTACATCGCCTCGCGCATCACCACCAACATCCGAGAGCTCGAGGGCGCACTCATCCGCGTGACGGCCTTCGCCTCGCTCAACAAGCAGCCCGTCGACCAGACCCTGGCCGAGATGGTCCTCAAGGACATCATCTCCGACCCCGAGGGCCAGGAGATCACGACCTCCCTCATCATGGCGCAGACCGCCGACTACTTCGGCATCACCATCGACGACCTGTGCTCGGCCAACCGCTCACGCACCATGGTCTCGGCCCGCCACATCGCCATGTACCTGTGCCGCGAGCTCACCGACCTCTCCCTGCCCAAGATCGGGCGGGAGTTCGGTGGGCGCGACCACACCACCGTCATGAGCGCGGACAAGAAGATCCGCACCCTCATGGCCGAGCGGCGCTCGACCTTCAACCAAGTCACCGAGCTGACCAGCCGCATCAAGCAGGCCGCCCAGTCTCCCGCCTGACCCGACGACGCACCGTCCCCCGCGACGTCGTCATCGCCAAAGCGTTCTGTTTTATCTCCTCGTTTCTGAGGCCTTCACCTGTCTGGACTAATGAGGCGCTCGCTCAGGTCGGAGTCCGTGATGGGTCTGGTCGTTCTGGGGACGAGGCCTTGCAGGTCGCCGGTGTCCATGGTGCTGACATCAAAGGTGCACCGGCTCCGCGCTCCGAAGACGAACCGCGGCATTCCAACGATCCCCGCCGGGGGCTCCGACGTCGGGCTCATTAATGTCAGCGCTGTGGACACTTGACGCAGGCGGGAGCGAAGTCTGCGGGGTCTCGCAGCGAGGCCTGCTCCCGTCTGGACCCTTGCCGAGCCCGCCCGGGACCCGCAGGCCATAGGGACGACGTCGACTCCGAGGCTTCCGCCCTGAGTCGGCCTGCTCCACGAGGGTCGGGATCCACTGGCCAAGGGTTGTGCCTACTGCACGAAGGCCCCACCTACCCGCAGTACACCCCACCCTCGTCCAGTAGCACCCCACCCTCGTGCATTACGTGCCGACGAGGCTGGGCACCACTCCTGGTGACCGTGACCAGCCCACTGTGGACGGTGCTGAGGAGGGCACGTGGAGGAGCGAGCGTGTCGCTGTGGAGGTAGCGCACCCCCACTGTGGAATGACATCGATGTCATTTGCTCTCTCCACCGGGACCCTGCCTGACTCACCAGAACCACCCACGTGTCGTTCCCCAGCTCCACTGGCGTCATGACAGCGAAAAATCCTGTTATCCCCAGCATCCACACGTGCTACTACCCCTACAGATCTAGATGACAAGAAATCGCGAAGCACGATCGGCCAACGAGACCGGACCAGGCCCCGGGCGCTTGTCATTCGGAGAGGCTCATGGGATGAGCATGGGTGATCGCTGGTGACAGGGTGACTCCCACGGACTACCGTCTACACTCTCGACCCAGGACTGCGTTCCCAGCGACGCCGTTCCCATGACGACTGTCCGCCGGCGACCTGCCGGCACCGCGTTTTTCTCGGCTCTGTAGTGCCACGACGCCTACCGGCCGACCGACCACGATTGACGGAGGCACCTACCGTGAAGCTCAGGGTTGACCGAGACATCCTCGCTGAAGCCGTCACCTGGACTGCACGATCCGTGCCCGCCCGCCCGCCGGTGCCCGTGCTCGCCGGAGTCAGGCTGGAGGCCAAGGGTTCCAGCCTGGTCCTGGCCTCCTTCGACTACGAGGTCTCCGCCCACTGCGAGGTGGCCGCCGACGTCGAGGAGGACGGCGTCGTCCTCGTCTCCGGACGCCTCCTGGCCGATATCGCCAAGGCCCTGCCGAACAAGCCCGTCGACCTGGAGGTCGAGGGCAACAAGGTCGCCGTCTCCTGCGGGTCGGCCCGCTTCTCCCTGGCGGCCATGGCCGCCGACGACTACCCGGCGCTGCCGGTGATGCCCGCCGTCGCCGGCACGATCGACGCCCACGACCTGGCCCGCGCCGTCGGACAGGTCTCCATCGCCGCCTCCCGCGACGACACCCTGCCCCTGCTCACCAGCGTCCAGATCGAGGTCGAGGGCAGCTCGCTGGTCCTCATGGCCACCGACCGCTACCGCCTGGCCATGCGGGAGCTGACCTGGTCGCCGTCTAACACAGAGCTGTCCACCACGGCCCTGCTCAAGGCCCGCACTCTGTCCGACGTCGCCAAGTCCCTGACCTCCTCCGGAGACGTGACCGTGGCCCTCAGCAGCGAGTCGGCCGCCTCCAGCCTCATCGGCTTCGAGGCCGGCGGCCGGCGCACCACCTCCCTGCTCACCGACGGCGACTACCCGCCGGTGCGCCGGCTCTTCCCGGAGTCCACCTCGATCCACGCCACCGTGGGTACCGACGAGCTCATGGCGGCCGTGCGCCGCGTCAGCCTCGTCGCCGACCGTTCCACCCCCATCCACATGTCCTTCACCCAGGGCAACCTGGAGCTCGACGCCGGACAGGGCGACGACGCCCAGGCCACCGAGCAGCTCGTCGCCCACCTCGAGGGCGACGACATCTCCACCGCCTTCAACCCCGGCTACCTCCTGGACGGCCTGGGCGCCCTCAACCAGCCCTACGTCCGCCTCGACTTCACCCACGCCTCGAAGCCCGCGGTGCTCACCGGCATGGACTCCATCGGGGGCACCGAGGACTCCTCCTTCCGCTACCTGCTCATGCCGATCCGCTTCGGGGCCTGAGACCCGACGGTGCATGTACGTCTCTGACCTCTCCCTGGACGACTTCCGCTCCTACCGCAGCCTGGTGCTGTCCCTGGAGCCGGGCCCCAGCGCCTTTGTCGGCTCCAACGGGCAGGGCAAGACCAACCTGGTCGAGGCCATCGTCTACCTGGCCACCCTTTCCTCCCACCGGATCGGCGCGGACACCGCCCTCGTCCGACGGGCGGCACCGGGTCAGGCCCAGCCGGCCGGCGCCGTCGTGCGTGCCCGGGCCGTCCACGGGGAAAGACCCAGCGTCCTGGAGATCGAGATCATCGCCGGCAAGGCGAACCGTGCCCGTCTCAACCGGGGCGGCTGCCGGCCCCGCGACCTGCTCGGGGTGCTGCGCGCGGTCGTCTTCGCCCCCGAGGACCTCTCCCTGGTGCGCGCCGAGCCCGGGGTCCGCCGGGGCTTCCTCGACGACCTGGTCGTCACGCTGCGCCCGGGCCTGGCTGGGGTGCGCGCCGAGCACGACAAGATCCTCGCCCAGCGCGCCAGCCTTCTGAAGTCCGCGCGCGCGGCCCGCTCCTCGACCTCCTCCATGCTCTCCACCCTGGAGGTCTGGGACGCCCAGCTCGCCGCGGCGGCCGCCCGGCTCATCGCCGCCCGGGTCGACGTCGTGCGGCGCCTGCGCCCCTGGGTGGCCTCCGCCTACGAGACCGTCTCCGGGACCTCCGGGCAGCGCTCCCGCGCCCAGATCGCCTACCGCTCGAGCCTGCTGACTCACGAGGGACACCCGGAGCCCGACCCCCATGACGAGACGGCCTGGCTCGCCGGCGAGGAGACGCTCCTCGATGAGACCGGCCTGGCCACGCGCCTGGAGAGCGCCATGGGTGAGCTCCACGCCCGCGAGATCGACCGCGGCGCCAACCTCGTCGGAGCGCACCGCGACGACCTGAGCCTGTTCCTGACCGGTCTGCCCGCCCGTGGGTTCGCCTCCCACGGCGAGCAGTGGTCCTTGGCCCTGGCACTGCGCCTGGCCTCCTACGACATGCTGCGCACCGACATCGACGCCTACGGCGGGGACGGCGAGCCGGTCCTCATCCTCGACGACGTCTTCGCCTCCCTCGACGAGCAGCGCCGCCGCGCCCTGGCCCAGATGGTCGCCGGCGCCCAGCAGGTCCTGCTGACCGCCGCCGTCGACGACGACGTCCCCACCGAGCTGTCCGGCGCCCGGTACCGCGTGGCCGACGGTGAGGTCACCCGTGGCTGAGCCCTCCGCGCCCACTGGCGACGGTCCGCTGCCCGACGTCCTGGCCCAGCGGGCCCTGACCCGCCAGCGCGCCCAGGCCTGGGAGAAGGGCGACAGCCGCGTGCCGGCCCGCCGACTGCGTGAGCCCGGCGGCTCCGGAGGCAAGGACGCGCAGCAGGCGGCGCCCTGGGACCAGCGCCGCGAGCTGGCCCGGGCCCTGGGACAGAACCCCGATGACCCGGCCGACCGCGGTCCCGGACTGGCGCGGGGACGCGACCGGCCCGGCCCCACCCCCTTCGACCCCCGCACCGGGCAGCGTGAGCTGCGCCGCATGGTGGCCGACAACGGCTGGGCGGGAAAGCTCGCGGTGGCCGGCGTCGTCGCCCGGTGGCGGGCCATCGTGGGCGATCAGGTCGCCGAGCACTGCACCATCGAGTCCTTCGACGCCGGGCGCATCACCCTGCGCGCCTCGTCCTCGAGCTGGGCCCAGCAGCTCCGGCTCCTCCAGCCCACCATCGAGGCCAGGATCGTCGAGGCCCTGCGCTCGGGGCCCGGCGGCCGCCAGGCCGGAGGGATCAGCACTGGCGACGGGGTGGAGCTGCGGATCCTGGGGCCGGCCGGCCCGACCTGGAAGCGCCGCGGAGTCGGCCTGCGCGGCACCCGCGGTCCGCGCGATACCTACGGATAGTGGCAGCGCAGGTATCATTGGCATCGCACCGGCCGCAGCCGCCGTCGTCGCAAAGACACGGAGCGGGCGCCAGGCGTCGGGCGATGCGGTGATCCAGGCGAGACGGAGGTGACCACGGGCACGCCCCCAGCTGCTCACGGTGCCGCGGTTCACGGGCCTATCTACGCTAGAATGCGGTGAAACCGCCCAAGGTGCGCCCAGGACCGTCCTGATGTACCCACCTACGTGCGCGCATGATCCTCCTCAGGATCGTCGTGTGAAGGGGCCGGACGGAGACATCGGACCACTGAGGTCCCGATGCGCACAGATTGAGGAGCAACTGACACGTGTCTGACCAGGACGCCACTGTGAATCATGATTACGGAGCCTCGGACATCACCGTCCTCGAAGGGCTCGAAGCGGTCCGGAAGCGCCCCGGCATGTACATCGGTTCCACCGGTGAGCGGGGCCTGCACCACCTCGTCTACGAGGTCGTCGACAACTCCGTCGACGAGGCCCTGGCCGGCTACGCGGACCACATTGAGGTCACCATCCAGGCAGACGGCGGCATCAAGGTCGTCGACAACGGCCGCGGCATCCCCGTCGACGAGCACCCCACCGAGCACAAGCCCACCGTCGAGGTCGTCATGACGATCCTGCACGCCGGCGGCAAGTTCG
>ERZ772979.984-NODE-984-length-17687-cov-27.481511_pt1 | contig 17687 bp, 13 predicted proteins | sample MGYA00511130_ERZ772979 | MGnify/ENA primary metagenome ERZ772979 (study PRJEB29015, sample SAMEA2738103) | human oral metagenome | biome: human oral; feature: human-associated habitat; material: saliva | place: China | collected 2186 ... | reverse complement strand
ACCAACTTGATCATACCAGAGATAACGATCCATAAGTTTTTGATTATCATCGATAGTTTTCTGATTATCTACATCTCGTTCAACAGGAACAGTGTTACCATTTTTATCTATTAACGGGTATGTAGCACTAACTGGCTGTACCCCAAAGGTGCTTACTGCTGTAGCCATCGTGGCACATAAAATGGCAGCTCTTATTATTTTCTTCATATTCTCTCCTCTTTGAGCGGTTATACACGTTTCCGCTTTATTCCAAGTAAATCACTACATGATCTATCTATATTTTTATAGGCTCCACATGTTCCTTATAGAATTCAGCATCAACTGCTTTCACTGGTTCTAAGAACAATAAGGAGTATGCCATACCGTCCTTTGTCCACGTAATGCTACGAATCAATTGTGCTGCTGGATCACCGGTATAAAAGACTTCACCGGATTCACCTTGTTCAGACCATTCAAAGTCCTTATACTCTGCAGGAACATACGGTACATCTTTTACATCGTTCACGGAATAGCCCATTCTATAAACAAAAATGCTACCGAGATTTTTCTTACCATCTCTATATATTTGAGCATTTTTTATAAAGTATACAACCTCTAATACATCATTTTTATCTTGACGCACTGTATAGACCTCATAGCCATAAGGGATATAGCTAGGTGCCTTAACCTCATAAGGAAGCTTCTGTGCTGCCTCTTTTAGATTGCCCTTAAAAGTATGCGCCTTTTGTGTATTCTCTATAGGCCAATCATGAAAGTGCCACTGTAAATGGTCAGTTCTAGGCTCTACATTTTTAAAATTATGTCCTAGCGTAAGTGTTTTAGTAGATACAGACTGATCTATAGTATCAGGAGTATCTATAGTTTCTGCTGTTGCCATTCCTATAGATAATAACCCAGCAGCGACAGTAGCTAAAACGGCCTTATACATCGTTTTTCTCATATTTTTTCCTCTTTATAAGCGATTACAGATTTCGCTACTATTACAAAATATATTATGCTAGATACAGTTTGTATAACATCAGTGTATCTGCTAAGGAATCATTCGTTCTTTATCGTATTCATCTCTTGTTTTGTTTGAAATCTTCGTAACCGGATAGTTTCCTAACAATTCATAACGTGAGCTATCTATAGTTTTTACAGGCACCACATGTTCCTTATAGAATTCAGCATCAACTGCTTTCACAGGTTCTAAGAAGAATAAGGAGTACGCCATGCCGCCTTCCGTCCACGTAATGCTACGGATTAGTTGTACGCCTGGCTTACCTGTATAATACACCTTGCCAGATTCACCTTGCTCAGACCATTCATAGTCCTTGTACTCTGCAGGAATATACGCTGTATCTCTTACGGTATCCAAGGAATATCCCATTCGATAAGCCATAACATTAGTAATAAATTTATTCCCATCCTGGTAGATAGGCCCGCCTCTTTTGTAATATACAACCTCTAATACATCATTTCGATCGTGACGCGCTGTATAAAGCTGATATCCAAAAGGTATATAACTAGGTACTTCAGCCTCATAAGGCAATTTCTGAATAGCCTCTGCTACCCCCTTAAAGTTACGAGCACCGTCTTGAGTCATCATAGGCCAGCCTACTAATTGCGTTCTTGGTATTTGTATAATTGCAGAAGCATTATTCATGTTTGGCGTAATATTTTTAGACTTAGATACGGCCTCAGAATTATTATTAGATACAGACTGATCAACAGTATCTGCGGATACATAGCTTGCAGATAGTAAAGCAACAGCTGTAGCAGCTAAAAGTGTCTTATACATTATTTTTCTCATATTCTCTCCACTTATAACAATTTATAATATGCTCCACACATATAATGATATATTTTCTTATTTATATCAAAATCAAGCTACCGTTTCTGTAGCTCTAGCTACTTCATAAAACTTTTATCTTTCCGTTTCTGAAAGCATGATCACAACCAAATAATGTATCTAATGCTTAGTTTCAATATAAAAAATCCTACTGAACGCTATATCATAATAGAGTTCAATAGGATTGTTGTGTCATTATTTAGTTAATGGCGGCATAATAGTATCTTGTTCAAGTTGTCTTCGCCTTTTGGCCGTATAGTCGACAATTTTAATTTGAACTACGCCCACAGAGTTTACCATGGCTTCCGTAAAAGTAAATTCACGTCCTGTCTGATGTTTCATCAATACTTGTAAACCATGAGCCTTTTCATCAATAGACTCTAAATAGGTAGCCTCTCCACGCCCCATCACACTAGAATAGACCGAGCTATATTTACATGGTATATCTCCACCTGAAACGAGGGCTTCATCGCTACCATCAATTTCAATAAATACATGGGGATTCGCTTGAATCAAACTAAACTTTTTCCCCTCATAATGGCCATGTACATAGATATAAAGTACCTCATCTATAAATTCATATCCAAAATGTAAGGGCACCACGTAAGGGTAATCACCATCCATCAGACCTAGGTGAATGATACGAGTGCTACTTAAAATACCTTTAATTTCTTCTATATCTGTAACCTTGCGGTCTTGTCGTCTCATAATAGTCTCCACAGTTTTACGTAAAAAATAATCTATGTATCATTATAGCAAATTTTCGATATCATATATGAAAAAGTATTATTTTGAAGGTATAAAGAACTACTCTTTATTTATAAATAATACTATTTCTAACATATGTCTACTGTATAAATACATTTGACTTTTTACAATAGATACTGTATTATAAGAAAATAGTTTTATAGATTCTATAGATTATAAAAGCTATGGTCATCCATGGCTTTTTATATTTGTAGATGGTTTGTAGAAAAGAGGTCTTTACTATGTCTGATACGCATCAGTTAAAACGGGGCCTTAAGAACCGGCACGTACAGTTGCTCGCCATCGGCGGTGCCATCGGTACAGGCTTGTTCTTAGGTTCCGGCCGTGCCATTCACTTGGCAGGTCCATCCATTATTTTCGCCTACCTTATTACAGGTATTATCTGCTTCTTCATCATGAGAGCATTAGGCGAATTATTATTGTCTAACTTGAACCACCACTCTTTTATCGATTTCGTAGAAGATTATTTAGGTGATCGAGCAGCATTTATCACAGGATGGACATACTGGTTCTGTTGGCTTTCATTAGCCATGGCCGATTTAACAGCCGTAGGCCTCTATATGCAGTTCTGGATACCGTGGTTGCCTCAATGGATACCCGCCCTTGTCGTCTTAGTGGCATTGCTATTAATGAACTTAACAGCCGTAAAGTACTTCGGTGAAATGGAGTTCTGGTTTGCCTTGATTAAGGTAATTGCCATCATCTCCCTCATTATCATCGGTATCATCATGATTGTCACAGGTTTTACTACAGATGCAGGCGTTGCCGCCTTTAGTAATATGTGGAATTATGGGGGCTGGTTCCCGAACGGAACGATGGGCTTTATCTTATCATTCCAAATGGTTGTTTTCGCTTTCACAGGTATCGAGCTCGTAGGTTTAACAGCTGGTGAAACAGAGGATCCTGAAAAGGTTATCCCTATGGCGATTAACAACATTCCATTACGCATTATTTTGTTCTATGTGGGCTCTTTGGCTATCATCATGAGCATTTATCCTTGGACAGCCGTCAACCCATCTGCTAGCCCATTTGTGGCCGTATTTACAGCAGTTGGTATTGCAGCCGCTGCAGGCATCGTAAACTTTGTAGTTCTTACATCTGCTGCATCTGCAACAAACTCTGGTATCTTTAGTACAGGCCGTATGATTTACGCCCTTGCTAAACGCGGTCATGCACCAAGCTCCATGCGCCGCTTAACACACAGCAGTGTACCATACCAAGCAACCATTTTCTCCGCTGCAGTACTATTAATTACGGTTGTACTTAACTATGTAATGCCAGAAGCAGTATTCGTTATGATTACATCTATCTCTACATTCTGCTTCATCTTTATTTGGGCAATGATGGTTATTTGTCACCTTAAATATCGCAAGAAAAATCCTGAATTAGCGGCACAATCTAAATTCAAAATGCCTCTATTCCCAGTGATGAATTACATCATCCTTGCGTTCTTTGTTTTCATTCTAGGTATTCTCGCCCTAAACGAAGACACTCGAATTGCCCTCTTGTTTACACCAATTTGGTTCGTTATTCTCTGGGCCTTCTACTCTATGCTCAATACAGATGATGAAGACGCTCTCAGTGAGGAACTTATCGAGATGGCTGGTGTAAAAGAAATTTACAAAAAAACTAAAAAAGAAGATTCTGACGATTACATAATCTAACACAAAAAGCCCGTGCTATGCACGGGCCTTTCTCTTACTTCATAGTAGGGAAATTTTGTTGTTCATACTGTTGTTGATAAGCAGGTAGATTACTTGTATCTTCGCCATAATTAAAGATCGTCTTAGTACGGTATCCGCCTTGGGTAATGATAAGATCAATGGAGGATGGTACCTCTTGACCATTTTGTTGTAAATGATTTACTAATTCTTGTAGCGCTTCAACTTGTCGCAACGAACCAGTCATATATTTACCTTTAGATAGGCCTGTATTTCTAATGACTTGGCCATTATATACTTGACCATTTTTATCTGTGTAATAGAATCGTACAGCTGATTTATCTCCTGTAGGTACAGCTTTAATATAGATGGTTTTCCAATTTTTCTTAACCATCACTCTTGTAGCATCTGCTAACTTATTAGACAAACGTTGTGTTTCTTTATTAGTCTCTTTGGAGACACCATTTACCTGTTGAATTTCATCATTCATGGGCATATCAATAAGTGTCATACTAGGATCTTGTTGTACCTTCTTCGCATCTGCAGGCTGAACCGCCAACACACCAACGGCCGCCATTACAGCTAACGTTGTAAGAGCAAATTTCTTCATTATATCTCTCCTCAGATAGGATTCCCTAAACAAATTATATTTTATACAATACATTATACGCATTAGGCTATTTATTATCAAGCCTATCTTATTTTTCAAGACCATTATTCTTAATTATTTGATTCCAATGTTCAAATCTTGCAATATTATAATCCATATCCATATATTTAATATTAAAAGATGTAATAGATTTAAGATCGTTATAAAACTCCATCTCATCAGTACTCGTATCCCAGAATAACATCATATTTTCATATATAGGTATACCATAATATTGTTCAGCTTTTAAAAATTCAAATGGTAAATTCATGTTAGGCTTCGCATAGTTAAGAGGACTAACAGTAAGCAAATATGTATCTCCTACCTTACCATTCATGTATAAATCTCTAGAAATTAAAGAGTCTGATATTACTTTATCTTTTCGAATACCATGTTTACTAACATTCTTATTTTGAACAGAAATCGAGTCTGTATTCACTATTTTGCTAGCAGATAAATCGGGGCTTAAGATATATTTCGTGTTCCCATTAGAAGCTATAATTTTACCATCTATATAGTCTAGTGAAGCGGAGAATTTATCGAATTCATACCCGATAACATTAGAGCTTAAAGATGTATCATTAATCTTAAAAATTAAAAGTGGATACAAATTCATATTAGAAATTGCATCATTAGAGCGTGCAAGAAGATATAATTCATTATTAACGATAAGAGAGTCAAAAATATAACAGTTATACTCTTTCATAATAGGCAATACATCAACTACATAAGATTCAGAGTAATTACTTGCATTTATAACGGTTAGGGTTGCATTAGGATTATGATTAAGATCAACTGTAATATCTTTCTCTAGAATTATCCCTTGTTTCGGCAAAATACGTATCTCATTTCTCGTACCACTAAAGTGCAAAGCACACAAAACAAGAATAAGGAAAATAATAAAACTTACAATATAATGTTTCTTTATCCATCGCAACATAGAACCACCTCTCTCTTACTTATAGTATAGCTAACTTTATAGTCTAATAAAAGAAAAAGACTTTTACCAATTTTTGACCAGATATTCTATCAATCATCGGTAAAAGTCTTTTATCTTATAACATAACTATATTTTTTGAACTAGTTACTAAAGTCAGTATCCACAATAGCAAATTGTGTATATTCAGGGCAGCGTTTTTGCATTTCTGCTTTAATTTTTTCTAATGTGCCATGCGGATCTTCTTCGTCAAAGTCAAAGATAATATCATAGTAGATAACTTTCTTTTCTTCGTGTACGTAAAAGGCATGTACTTGTACTACATGAGTATATAAACTTACAACTTGATCAAGAGCTTGTCTAATTTCAAGTACTTCCACACTTGGTTGGTTTTCAGCATATACACCAACGGTCATAGCAATACCAAATTTTTTATAAAGATGAACAGCGATACCTTTTGTTAGTGGATGGATATCCGCCATCGTCATCGTATCTGGCACTGTAATATGAACGGATCCAATTGTTTCACCAGGGCCGTAGCTATTTAATACTAAATCATATACACCACCCACATTTGGATGTTGAGCGATAGTTTCTTTAATTTCACGAACTAAGTTATCATCGGCACGAACGCCAAGCAAGTGATTATACATTTCTTTTAAAATGTCATAAGATGCTTTCAAAATCAATACGGAGATAGCGGCCCCTACATAACCTTGAATATCAAAGTTAAAGAAGAATACTAAGCCTGCAGATACCAAAGTTGCAAAGGTAATTACCGCATCAAAAAGGGCATCTATACCAGACGCTACAAGAGCATCGGATTTATATTTTTCACCTTGCGCCTTAATATAACGGCCCATCACAACTTTCACCACAATAGCGACAGCGATAATGGCCAAGCTTGGAACATCAAAGGTAGATACCTCAGGGTGAAGAATTTTTTCAATAGATTCCTTGAGGGATCCAATGCCTGCACCAAGGATGATGAAAGCAATGGCCATGGTAGTCATATATTCGATACGACCATGACCAAATGGATGCTCCTTATCGGCACCCTTAGCTGCTAATTTTGTACCAACAATAGTTAACACAGAGGACAAAACGTCTGTTAAGTTGTTTACCGCATCAAGGATGATGGCGATAGAGTTAGATGCAAGGCCTACAATCATTTTAAAAATAACGAGAACGACGTTACCTATAATACCTTTTATACTAGCAAGCGTAATCCCCCGATTACGTGCTGCACCATTTTCTTGCAAAATCATATTGAACTACACCTCTTACATTCAATTCACTAAGCTATAAATCGAATCCTATCGATTTATTTACATTTCTATTATAGCTTATCGATTATCATTTGTCATTATATTTTTTGAAAAATTTCTATAAAATAATTGATTTTAGTGAGTTATCAATAATTCTCATTTCTCAATTAGAACATTTGATGTATTGTGACTTCACAATCTATAGTGTAGATCTATTGTTAATAAACTACTATCTAATTATTAATATGTACTATATATTACGCACTTCTTGATACTTACCTAGTGATAAGTATAAAAGTAATTAGAGGTAATTATGCGGTAACCGTAATACGCTCGCCTGTACGCATGTGTTTAAATACAACCTTTTGGGCACGCAATTGGAACGGCTGCCCCGTTGGTTGTGCGCCATATAAGGTATCCCCTACGAGAGGATGACCTATATGGCTGAAAGCCACACGAATTTGATGTGTTTTTCCTGTGTACAAACGGACTAAAACCTCTGTATATCCACATTCTTGGGAGTTATACACAGATTTGTCCACATTTTGACCACTTTTATCCACATTTTGTAATTCTATATCCACATTTTTTGATGCTATATCCACAGAATTTTTGGACTTATTCACAGAGTTATCCACAGGCTGTGAAGAGTGTCTATATAGGACGGAATAATCTGTACGAGTCTCTTTTCCCTTAGGATTTACTTCGTAATGAATCCCATCATCACTGCGTTCCATAGATAATACCAAGGAATCTTCATCAGCTTCTACGATACCTTCCACAGTAGCCATATACCACTTTTCAAAGGTATTATCATCCATTTGCTGTTGATAAAGACTTTGAGCTAATCCACTTTTAGCAATCACAATACAGCCCGTTGTATCTCTATCTAAGCGGTTCAAGAAACGTACCTTTCGCTTAATGCCATGTTCTTTAAAGTAAAAGGCCACACCATTGGCAAGGGATACTTGGTCTTTAGAGTTTACCGTCACACCAGCCGGTTTATCCACAATGAGAAGATCATCATCTTCATATAAGATATGTAGATTCATTTCAATTGGTTCGTGATCTATTTTTTCCTTCGCCATGGCAATCCAAATCTCGTCACCTTCGGAGATAACATCCTTTGGCGTCGCTTTATGGCCGTTGATGTGGATTAGTTTTTCCTCAAATAACTTTACTAAAGACTTACGAGGATATTTTGTATCTAGTACTGCACCTAATGTAACATCCTGTTTTTCACTACGTGCAGCGTCTATATCTGCAGCGGTTACGGTCCACAAAATATCATCGGGACGATGTGTTTTTCTCGCCATTAGTATCTCCTTTCTACGAGCTCATTGTCTCGTGGCATATAGTTCAGTAGCGAGCTAGGTTGAATAGCTCGACCACGTATATTCGTTTGTTCAAAGGTAATGGTCAGCTCTTGCTTAGGGCGCGTTATGGCCACATAGAACAAGCGCTTTTCTTCGTCTTCACGTCCTTCTGCAATGGCAAACGGGCTTGGGAAGGTACCTTCGTTGAGGCCGGCTAGGAATACATGGTCAAACTCGCTCCCCTTTGCTTGGTGGATGGTAATGATAGGAATGCGATCTTCATTTCGTACCTGTTGAGCTGGCTCACCTGCGGTAAGGGCCGCCATCTGCAAGATTTGATTTAATCGAGCTAACCCAGCCGGACCCTCATAGGCAGCATCTAATTTTTCCATGATGCGATATAGATCCCGTATATGCTCTACCTTTGCCGCTTCCCCATGGGATTTATAGTACTCTAGAACCCCCATTTGATTCATAATGTACGCCAATAACTTCGTTGGTAATTCCGTATAGGCCTTTCTACGTAACGTCGCCATTTGGGACGCAATATTGGTGAAAGCCGCTTTATATTTGTTAATCGCCACCATACGACCAGTCGTTGTAGGCACGATATTTTCTTTTACTGCATAGATTAAAAGCTGTGCAGTGGCCAAGATATCGTCCATCGCATTGTGCGTAGGCTCATGATTGATAGGAAACTCTGATGCTAGGAAGCCCAGTTTATGATTTGGCAAATTAGGATAGAAACGACGGTAAATATCGAGTGTATCGTAGATAGCCTTGAATTCTGGATTACCTAAATTATGGCGTGCCAATTCATTAGTAAAGATGGTCACATCGTAGTTTACATTGTGGCCTACGATAATAGCATTCTTGGAGAATTCCTTAAAGGCTTGTAGCACTATGGCTGGTTCTTCGCCGTGTTCTTGTAAATACGCATCGGAAAAGCCGTGTACCTCTTCGGATTGTCCCACAGGTACGCCTGGGTTGATAAAGCGTTCAAAGGTTTCTAGGACCTGCCCATTTTCATCGATGCGGATGGCCGCAATTTGAATGATACGATCCTGAGACGTATCGGTGCCTGTACTTTCTACATCATACACCACAACCTCATGATTTTCTAAACCACTGACGAGCTTCGCATAAGGCTCGGCTTCAAAGATAGGCATATCCATAAAGTCCGTCAATTTTAAGCCCACTTGCCGCGTCTCAGGGCTTTCAATAGCGGCTATACGCGCGTCACCGATACCAGCAACATAGCGTTTTATAATACGCTTAGCGCTGACGGAGTCATTCGGGTTCATAAGCAGTTTAAAGTAGGCCATAACGTCTTTAATTTCTTGGCGCCTAAAGAATTTAAACTCATCAATGATCATAAAGTGACGACGTTCATCTTCAGGCTTTTCATTGTTGAGGCGTTCAAAGGAGTCGCTCAGCCGTTGTGCCTTTTTATTATCCCGCACTAAAATGCCAATATTAGCATCCTTTGGCAAGGCGCAGATAGCTTCATAGATATATCGTCCCTCAAGATAGCTATTTTTACAGCCTTTAATGAAAACAGGCTTGCCCTTTCTTTCACTATTGGCACGAGGCAATTCAGTATATATAGAGCCTACCAAATCAGGGAACATATTCTGTAATGTTTTGAAAGCCATCGTAAAGAGCGTCCAGTTAGAGCGGTAGTTTTCATAGAAGATAATTTTTAAAGGCTTAAAGTCCGCATCAAACTGCTTGAGTAAACGGAATGGATCGGACCCACGCCATTCGTAAATGGTTTGGAAATAATCCCCACATAATAGGACGTGATTACCTTCCCACAGCATTTCAAGTACCTTGTACTCTAGTACGCCTGTATCTTGCATTTCATCTACAGAGATATAGCTATAACGACTGCGCCAACGCTCCCGAACTACTGGGTCTTGAAATAGGCGATGAACACCGCAAATGAGATCTGTGAAATCTAGACCATGTACAGAGGCTAAGCTTTCATCATAGGCAGCAATCCATTCGTGACCATGGTTCAAGAAGTCATGGAGTTCACTATAAAGAACATTCCCAAAGCTAGAGAACTGTTGCTCAATAGCAGGACGTTGTTCCTTTTGTAAACGCTCAATAGTTTGTTTATAATCGCCTATGAGATCATCAGAATAGAACCCATATAAGGAGCGATATTCTTTTACCATGCCGATGATGTTGGCAAAGGACATTTCTCGCAACTTACCTGGGCGATACGGTTCAGACAATTCCTTGCAATCCTCTTCATCAAAGATCGTTACATCCGTATACAAGGTTTCATTGCGCTTCCCCTCTTGTTGGAGTACGAAAAAGCAAAAGCTGTGGAATGTACTAACCTCCACAGCCTTTGCAGGACTGCCTACGAGCGATTGAATGCGGTCTTTCATCTCGTTTGCCGCCTTGTTCGTAAAGGTCATGCACAAGATATTCTCCGCCTTCGCATAGCCGCCCTCGATGAGGTGAGCCACTCGATAAGCAAGTGTATTCGTTTTTCCCGTCCCAGCGGACGCTAACAAGAGGATATTCTGTTCAACTTCATCAATAACGCGTTGTTGTTCACGATTGATAAGCATGAGGTCCTCCTATTTTAAAAAGCCGTACCATCCGGCAGCAATGAGCATTGGAATAGGGCCTAGAATTGCTGTTAAAGCCCATACGCCCAAACCAATATCCATAGGAATATTGAGGATATGAACGCATACTAAATACGTCAAAATACCAGTTACTGCATTCATAGCCACTCGTTTAATGGTGAAAAATGCTACTTTGAAAGCAATGTAGGCTACAGCAACGGATACAACCGCCGATATAATCGGTGATGCTAATAAAGCTCCCATATTATCCTTTCATTTCTTGGCGGTTCACTACAGCACCACCTAACGTTAATTCATCGGCATATTCGATATCGCCACCCACAGGAACACCGCGGGCAATGCGCGTTACCTTAATGCCACTTGGGCTTAATAAACGCGCCAAATACAGAGCTGTCGCCTCCCCTTCTACGTCTGGGTCAGTAGCGAGGATAACCTCTTGTACGACACCATCTCGAAGGCGAGCAATCAATTCTTTTACGCGAATATCGTCAGCACCGATGCCCTCCATAGGGGACAAAGCACCTTCTAATACGTGATATAAGCCCTTATAGTCACCACTACGCTCGATAGCAATAACATCGCGAGATGTTTCAACGACCATAATCGTCGTTTGATCCCGGTTTGGATTGCTACAGAATTCACAAGGGTCTTGAGCTGATAAATTAAAGCAAATAGAACAGTGACGCGTAGCCCCCTTCGCCTCTACGATGGTTTCCACGAGACGGTCTACCTCTTCCTTCGGCATTTCTACCAAATGATAGGCCAAGCGTCTAGCCGACTTGGAGCCGATACCTGGCAAGCGGCGCAACTGCTCTACGAGCCGTTCTAAAGCATTTGTCATTTAGAATAAACCTGTTGGCAAGTTAAGACCACCAGTTACTTTGCCCATTTCTTGAGCCAAGAGGTCGTCTACTTTTTTGCTAGCTTCGTTTACAGCAGCCATCACTAAATCTTCTAACATTTCTACGTCTTCAGGATCAACTGCAGTTGGGTTCAATTTCAAAGACTCGATGATTTTTTCACCGTTCATCACAACTGTTACAGCACCGCCACCAACGGAAGCCTCTACTGTACGAGTTTTTAATTCTTCTTGCATTTTCTTCATATCTGCTTGCATTTTTTGAACTTTTTTCATCATGCCAGCCATATTGCCCATACCTTTACCAAACATTGTAATTCCTCCTTTTAGGATCTTGTCCTTACTAACTGTCTATGCCCATAACTCTAACATGCGACATAGATTTTAACATATGTGTCACCTACGCCCTTAGGACCAACGGGTATACTCAAAAATTTATTCTTCGATGACCTCGACGATGATGTCGTGGTCTTCAGATAATTTCTCTAATGTTTCTGCCAAGAGAGGATTGTTTCGCTCCTCTTCTGTCATATGCTCTGGATCCCATGCGTATTCACGAGCTACCGTCACGCTATCGATGGGCGCCACTTCAATAGGTGCTTGTGAAAGCATAGCATGATCATCACTTTGATAAGAGGTTCCCTGTTGTTCGCCCCCATTAGACTTTGGGACAGCTTCTACCTCAATATGGGCACCGCTATCCATAGGGCGTTCTAAGACCTCCCCATCATCGCTAATAACAGTGACACTATCTAATGGATGTGGTGGCATATCATCTAAAGATGATACGTAAGATTCCTCCATATCCTCTACAGGCACATCATCAAAGGAATGAACTGGAATATCATCACCTTCCATAGAACCTGCTAAAGACTCGATAGGAATCTCCCCATCAATCACCTGTGTGGATGGACTGCCATCAAAGGATGTAATCGGTACATCTCCATTAGATGGTGATGTTTCTGCTCCGACCTCACTCGTATCAGCACCAGTTGAGGCACTTACAGCAGCACCGCCAGTCTTCTTCGCCAAGAAGGCTAACGCTGCGGCCTTAGCTGCATCTACTGCTGCGGAATCAGGCTTACTTGGTTGCTCATCAGTTGTAGGTCCACCATTAGGCGCCGTACCTGTAACAGTCTGCGGACTAGCACCTTGAGATGCTTGACCACCTTGAGCACTCTTTTCATTCGCCCCTTGTGCATAGCTAGCGACTTGCGGAGAGGACGAATTTGTTAAGTCCATCTGTGTCGGCTGTGCCCCAGATGTTGTATGTACATCTACCATTGGCTCTTGTGGTCGTTGCGGCGCTTTTACTTGGTGCTGCGTCGTACTACCAGAGGCCTTTTTATAATCTTTATAGACCTGTGTGAGGGCATCAACAATTTCTACATGTACCGGATAGCCCAGTGTATAGGTGAAAGCATCTGCTGCTTCTGCCAAGTTTACTTCGTTGGTCATTACATTGAGGTGCAATGTATTTTTAAAGGCCATAACAGCCTTGCTTTGGTCTACGTATACAAGTTGACCTTGGCCAATTACGGTAGAGGTCATATTGCGATTGCTGTCTTTCAAGTATTTAATGACATTGGACTGTACATTGCGATACTCTTGAGCCGACAAGATTTGATCACTAATAATAGCTTGCGTACTAATACCTTTTTTACCACGACCTTTAGCTTGATTTCTAGCAGGTCGTTGTGGAGCGCCTCCAGTACTTGGTGGTGCCATCCCAATACCGCCCATTGGAGGCGGAGCCATGCCCACGCCATTCATAGGAGGCGGTGTACTACCAGGCGCACCCATAGGTGGAGGTGTCATGCCTACACTCGCAGGCGGTGGGGTCATCCCCACTCCACTTGGGGGCGGCACAGTACCAACAGTACTATTTTGAATACTACTCATGGAAGCATTCTGTACAGCAGCAGTATCTACAGGAACAAAGCTATTGGCATAACCACTTGGTGGTCCAAAGGAGTTAGCACCGTAAGCAGGTGCAGTTGCGACAACTGGGCCGCGTTGCTCTAATTGAGCCATGCGGTTCAATAAATCGTTTCGTTCAGATCGTTCTGAAGACTCTAGTGCATATACACGGTCTTCTAAGCTTTCATCAACAGAGCCTATTTTAGCACAAAGCACTAAAAGGCCCATTTCGATGATAGTTCGTGGATTATCCACCTGTTTTGCATCATTCATGATGGATTGCGCACTGCGCACATATTGATTAAGCTCATTAAAATCGATGCTTTCAGCTTGAGCTAAAAACTCATCCTTAAAGGCATCATATACCTTGAGCTCATCCGCATCAGGTGCTACCTTACCAACTAGCAAGGCCCGCACATGCTGAATGAGGGCTTCCATAATCTGCGTCGCATCACGACCTTCTGCTAAGGCATCGTGAATATAGGACAACAATTTGGGACCATCCCCGTTGCGCAACGCATTAAGGAAATGAATAATCCATTCCTTACTAACAAGACCGATCAGTTCTTCTACTACTTGCGGCGTAATAGTACCTGTTGCCATACCGGCACATTGATCTAAGATACTCAATGCATCACGCAAACCGCCGTCTGCATGGACAGCGATGAGCTGTGCTGCTGCAGGATCTAAGCCAAAGCCTTCCTTTTCCGCTACATAGGATAAACGCTGGGCGATATCATCAGACGTAATTCGTCTGAAAGTATAGCGCTGACAACGAGACACGATAGTAACAGGCAATTTTTCAATTTCTGTGGTAGCAAAGATAAACATAACGTGAGCCGGTGGCTCTTCGATAGTTTTTAAAAGTGCATTCCACGCTTCGGTCGTAAGCATGTGGGCTTCGTCGATGATGAACACCTTTTTACGGCCTTCAACCGGCATGAATTTGACGCTTTCACGAAGGGCACGCACCTCATCGATACCACGATTAGAGGCGGCGTCGATTTCAAGAACATCCATGGACTGACCGCTCAAAATCGATTTACAAGCACTACACTCATTACAAGGATGATCCGTTGGCCCATGTTCACAGTTAATAGCACGCGCGAAAATCTTGGCCATACTCGTCTTACCAGTCCCTCGAGGACCAGCAAACAAATACGCATGAGCTACCTTATCCTCACGGATAGCACGCATCAACGTATCAGACACCTGATGCTGACCAACCACATCGGTAAACGTCTGCGGACGGTACTTACGATATAACGCAATATATGCCATTGGAACACCCCCTTTTCCGAAAATTACAATACTTTATTATACCATATTCACGGAAATCTTACTCATTTTATAGAGTTCTATCATTAATTTATACGACCCATTACCCTCTATCAATTAGGCATAAAAAAAGCGGCCCTCAGGCCGCCTTGCAATATTCGATCACGACAGCCCCCGGGTTCCCCGTGGCACATGAAGGTTACCGCTTAGTGCTGCTACCTCTCAGTCCTGACACGATTCACAGGCCCCCATTGCACAGGCCCGAGAACTGCCATGATCCAATATTGCAATACAAATATTATACATGAAAATGCCTCTATAGTCAAAGCTATAGAGGCATTTCATATGTCTTATCTAAAGGATATTTAGTTAGATGAGAAATTATTTTGCATATTTTTCTTTGAATGCAGCTAATTGTGCTTCTTCCAAGGATAAACCTTGTTCTTTATAGCGTTCAATAGCAGCGTGCATTTCTTCATATGCTACAGGTACAACTTTTGTAAATCTGTTTACAAAGTTATTCCAGTTTTCAAGGATGTGACGGCCTTTAGCGGAATTAGTGTGCAATACATGTTGTTCTACTAATTCTTTAATCCGTCTAAGGTCATCATTATTAGCAGGACGTAATTCTACGAGGCCTGTATTTACATAGCGTTCATCGCAATCGAGGATGTATGCGTAGCCACCGGACATACCTGCTGCGAAGTTACGGCCAATTTTACCGAGTACAAGAACTTCGCCACCAGTCATGTATTCACAACCATGGTCGCCTAAGCCTTCCACAACAGCAGTGATACCACTGTTACGAACAGCGAAACGTTCACCAGCTACACCGTTAATGTAGGCTGTACCAGATGTAGCACCATAGAAGGCAACGTTACCGATAAGGATGTTTTCGTCCGCTTCGAAAATGGATTTCTTAGGCGGATATACAGTGATTGTACCGCCGGACAAGCCTTTACCGAGGTAATCATTCGCATCACCTTCAAGTTCTAATGTCATGCCTTTAGGAATGAAAGCACCAAAGGATTGACCAGCAGAACCTTCAAAGTTCAACTTGATTGTGTTATCTGGCAAGCCGCTTTCACCATAACGACGTGTCACCTCAGAACCAACCAAGGTACCTACAACACGGTTAATGTTGTTGATAGCCAATTTAGCGCGAATTGGTTTTTGGTCCTCAATGGCAGGACGGCACATACGCAAGAGCTTGGACATATCCAATGTGCGTTCCAATTCGTGATCTTGGTCAATCATGTGCATATGACCTACAGATGCATCGATGTATGGGTGGAACAATACGCGTTTAAGGTCAACGCGAGACAATTTAAAGTTATCGTCTTGAGATTTTTGACGAACAAGGTCGATACGGCCTACAAGTTCAGCTACGGAACGTATACCTAAGCGAGCCATAATTTCACGCAATTCACGAGCGATGAAGATCATCAAGTTTTCTACGTACTCAGGTTTACCTGTAAAACGAGCACGCAATTTTTCATCTTGTGTCGCTACGCCATAAGGGCATGTGTTGAGGTTACATACACGAGCCATTTTACAGCCTACAGCAACGAGTGGTAATGTACCGAAACCGAATAACTCAGCGCCAAGCATAGCCGCAACAGCTACGTCAAAACCAGTCATCAATTTGGAATCTACTTCCAATTTAACGCGGTCACGCAATCTGTTGAGCATCAATGTTTGATGTGTTTCGGACAAGCCTAATTCCCAAGGCACACCAGCGTGTTTTACAGATGTACGGCCTGCCGCACCTGTACCACCATCGTAACCAGAGATTAAGATATTGTCTGCTTTCGCTTTTGCCACACCAGCAGCGATAGTACCAACACCAGCTTCAGATGTTAATTTAACGGAAATGCGAGCATCTTTGTTAACGCATTTCAAATCGTAAATCAACTCAGCCAAGTCTTCGATGGAGTAAATATCATGATGTGGTGGTGGAGATACGAGTTCAACGCCTGGAGTGGAGTGACGAGCTTTCCCGATTTCAGGGTATACTTTCTTACCTGGCAATTGACCACCTTCGCCTGGTTTAGCACCTTGTGCGCATTTAATTTGCAGCTCTTTTGCATGAATGAGGTAGTTCGCAGTTACACCAAAACGGCCAGATGCGATTTGTTTTACTTCAGAGTTCATGCTGTCGCCGTTTGGCAATGGTTTAAAGCGAGCCACGTCTTCGCCGCCCTCACCAGAGTTAGATGTAGAGCCAAGACGGTTCATAGCGATAGCAATCGTTTCATGAGCCTCTTTACTGATAGCACCATAACTCATAGCACCCGCTTTAAAGCGTTTTACGATGGATTCTTCAGGTTCAACCTCTTCGATAGGAATACCGCCGCCCACTGGGTAGTTTAATTCCATCAAGGAACGCAATGTTACATGGTAATCGTTGCGAATCGCTTTAGAGTATTCTTTATATTTTGCGTAATCACCGTTGATAAGGGATTCTTGTAAAAGATCAATTGTTTTAGGATTGAACAAATGCTCTTCCCCATCTTTTACAGGGCCATACCAACCACCTGGTTCAAGCACAGATTCATCGGATTTGAAAGCACGGTCATAACGAGCCAATG
>ERZ772979.979-NODE-979-length-17723-cov-4.005037_pt1 | contig 17723 bp, 6 predicted proteins | sample MGYA00511130_ERZ772979 | MGnify/ENA primary metagenome ERZ772979 (study PRJEB29015, sample SAMEA2738103) | human oral metagenome | biome: human oral; feature: human-associated habitat; material: saliva | place: China | collected 2186 ... | reverse complement strand
CAGGTGAGACGAGTGGGACAGGTGAGACGAGTGGGACAGGTGAGACGAGTGGGACAGGTGAGACGAGTGGGACAGGTGAGACGAGTGGGACTGGTGAGACGAGTGGGACTGGTGAGACGAGTGGGACTGGTGGGAGTGCGAGCCGCACCGGCGATTATGGGACAGGTGGGACGTGACAACCTTCGGTGTTCCTATAGTGTTCCTATAGTGTTCCTATAGTGTAGGTATATCTTTAGTATAGGTGTTAGGTTTTAATAGGTGCTAAGGCTGAGGGCTAAATACTAATGATTAATATTAACAATAGTTTAACATTGTGTAATTTGTTGATAATAAAGTAAATAGGTTTTTTTTATAGAAAAGTGTTAAGAGGTGAGGGGGAGCTTCTTGGTAGTTATAAAAAAAAATAGTACTTTTGTGGCATTAATTGTATGAGTATTTTATACGCAATGAAAAAGTTTCTTACAGCAATTCTATTTTTGATGTTGGGTGCAGTGGGCTATGCTCAGTGTATCAACGTACAGGTGACTTTTATCAAAGGGAACTGTTTTACTGATAACCAAATAAAGGTAACAGCCCGTGATATGAGTCCGTTTCCTTCTATTTGTTTGCCCTCGAGTGGTAAGTTTATTATAGAACTACAAGGGGGGGGGCATGATGGTGATATGTTTAGAATGACGCAGCCTTCGCCAGGAGCTCCTTTTGAATATACCTTTTATAACCTAAAGGCTGAAGAATGGAACGGCACTAAGGTTGAGAAGATTAAGTATAAAGTGGTTGTACGCGATGAGGATACGGGTGCTTTTGATGAGCGCGAGGTAGACGCTGAGTCTAACTATAAGCTTATGAATATACAGAACCTTACCGCTATACAGCCAGTGAGCTACTGCGGAGGAGCTGTACAAAACGGAGGGGTGAAGTTTCAGATCCCCAATGGAGGGATAGGGCCATTTGAGGTAACACTACTGAAAATGGATGGTACGGTATTAGTGCCCACTCAAACCTTTCAGCGCCCTGCTAACAATGGCTATATAGAGATAAAAAGCCCTGCGGTGCAGCCTAATACCTATATTATAGTACAGGTAAAGGATAAGACCAATGTAAGCGACCAATGTGGGGAGACCCGCCGCTATCCGTCTTTCTATATACCTTCTGTCGCTCATAGATATACGGTGAACTGTATTGAGATAGCTACCAAAGCCCGCACTATGTATAAGAGTGATCAGAACTGTAGCCACTACAATATGCGGATTCATATCAGTAGGAAAGACGGTAACTATTTGTGGAATAATCTTACTGATTATAATGCAGAGCTAAGAGACTGGTTTACTAAACCAGGTACTGCAGTGGTGTATTTTAAAAACTCAAGTAAACCTTCTATTGACATTTCTTCTTATTTTAATTCAATAGATAGTGATTATTATTATAGAGATGTTTATAAAACCAATTATAGTTATAATCCTGGCTATCAACATTCCTATTATACTGTACCTGGTTATCCTTTTCAGAAGGGTGATGATGTAGAGATCGTGATAAAGGGGCCTAAAAATACGATTACAGAACGTTTTAAATTTGATAATCAGTTAGATGTACCTTCGGTGTGTGGCACCCTTCTCCATAGTGCATACGGAGGGGGTCATAATGGTTCTTATACTTGGGATGAGCAAACTTGTGGTACTTATACCTTAACAAGACATAATGGGTATTTATATTCTAGCTACTCTAGCAATACAGGTAGGAATGCCTCTTTTACTGATATAAATACAGGGCAAGCACGACCTACTTATGTAGGAGATTGGCTTAGGGGCTATTCTAATATTACATTGCAGCGCAAAGTAGGAGCGAATTGGGTAGATGAACCTAGTAGTACCCCTTCTACTCCTAACGGTACCTATCGGTATACATTTAAGAATCAGCCGGGTGGTTGTCCTGTAGCTTGTTCTAATGATTTTTCTGTTCCTAATTATGGTATGGGGGCAATTCCGCCTATGCCTACGCCTCAGGCACGTCCTATTGTGAAAATATGGGATAAAGTGGCAACTGGCTTTGGTATGTATGCAGGTACAGGAGCTATAAAAATACATCCTAATAATGCTAATAATTTCTTCTATCCTCTTAAACTAAAGGTAGAGCGAGCTGATGGGGTTGCTTCGGTCACCTATCAAGGTTCTATAGCTTTTAGCGATACTAAAACTCGTACTATTTCTTTTCCGTTGAACTTGGAGATTTCTTCAGCTTGGGGTATTTTCGGTTATACAAACCTACCTGCTGGTAGGTATCGCCTCACTGTAACGGATGCTTGTGGCGCTACCACTACTAAAGACTATGAGTTAGGAGGTACTATCTATAATCCTACTGTAACTGTAGAAAAAGACTGCGAGATAGGAAAGATAAACTTCAATGTAGGAAGAAATTTTACGGTCTCAGATGATAATTATTATGAAAGAATGTATTTGCAGCAAGAGATAGAAGACCAGTACGGCTATAAATCTTGGCCGTATGTAAATAATCACGCTTCTACAGGAGGTAACTATTTCAATGCCCAAACCGGTAGTTTTACTAACTTATTACCGGGCAAGTATAGGTTGTATTTTTCTAATGTATACAGTCAATACAGTTTTTTTCATAATTCAGGTACAAATAAATACGATAGATATAGTTTTACAGACCCTGCTACCCCATATGTGTATACTAACGATATTTACAAGGAGGTTACTATTCCGCCGCTTGTGAAGCTTAATCCGGTAATTAACCCTGTTATTTGTCATAAAGGTAGCGCTACGGGTATGATAGCGGTAGACGTAACGGGGCAAGAGGTGTATTTCCCTATTACTTACCGTTTGTACCGCAAGGCTACAGCTACAGCTACTACCTCTACACTGATAGACTCTAAAACCTATCAGGCAAGCGACAATAAGTATTTCCATATTTTTGAAGGGCTTACTACGGGCTTCTATCGTATAGAGACAGACCACCGATGCCAAGTAGTGCCTAAGGATATAGATATAGATATAAGCAATGCCTTTAATCCGTTCTTGGTGATAGACCGCCCTGTACCTTTCTGTACAGGCAATCAGGCGCGGGTGAAGTTAGGGCTTTCTGAGCATATTTTTGATATTAAGTGGTTTAAGCTTGATGCTGATGGCAATAAAACTACATCAGCCCCTATAAAAATAGGTTCGAGCTTCTGGGAGAATATCTATACTACTACTACCTATTTGGCTGAATACACCCTAAAACCAAATGTAGGTTGTACTAATAACACTATTTACACTAAAACCGCTACAGTGGTACTACCGCCTATAGACGAACCTCCTTACTTTAGAACGCCTTGTCCTAATGATATAGAGGTAACAGTAGACCAAGGACAATGCGGTAAGCAGGTACGTTGGCGTGAGCCAGAAGCTTACCCTACGTGTAGAGGGGCAGTTACTCGTTGGCAATCACACACTCCTAATAGCTATTTCAATATAGGTGTACATACGGTTACTTATACCTTTACAGACGGCTCAGGCAATACGGCTTCTTGCTCTTTCCTTATAACGGTTAAGCCGCGTGGGCTACAGATTAAAACTACCCAACGTTATACTGATGCTGGGGGTAATACCCTTACCCAGTTGCAGCCTAACCAGCAGTTTTACTACGAGCTAAGGTATGAGAATACAGGTTCTGAAAATATTAATAAGGCCACTATAAATGTAACGTTGCCAGACAATACCTCAGTACAGCCTAATGGGGCACCTGACCTTAGTGGTGCAGGCGATGGTAGTTGGCAGAACCCGCAGCCTACTTCGGCTTACACCGCCTCTAATAAGTCATATAAGTTTGGTATAGGGGAGAATTATACCCAATCAACTCTTAAATTGGGCGACCCAGAGCGGGTAATACGTATACCGATGAAGGTAAGCAATGACTGTAGTGTACTGCTAAAACCTTGTGAAAGCTATGTACTTACTAACTTATCAATTACCTATGAGGGAGGGCCTTACGGCTGTCAGTCAGCTGAGTTTACCCAAATAGGGGCTATCTCTACTACAGTAAATGTATCGGGTTGCGGCCGCCAAGAGCTAATGTGCGGTACAGGAGCGATGACCTTTAATGCTATAGGAGGTTTTACCTCTTATCAGTGGTATGATAGCAATGGGCCTATTATAGGAGAGACGAATCCTTCGTACAGCCCGATAAACCCAGGAGTATATAAGGTAGAGAAAACAATTTCTTGTCACGGTACACTACTTACCGTTACTGAAACTATTGATTATCAATCAATAGGAAATATGGTAGACCCTATTAAAGCGCAAGCCCAAAATATAGGGGTTACTTGTGCAGGAACTGGTGGATGGACGAGTCAGTTCTACCTCTGCCAAGGAGGCTCGAAAGTTATATCGGTACCTTATAACAATACTCCTTATGAGTGGCAAACGTGGAATGGTAGCTGCAATAGTCAGGCAGCAGCCCAACCTAACTGCCGTATAGAGACAGACGACTGCTGGAGTACCTTAAGCTCAGGTAAAACCTTTACGCTTACAACTGCAGGCTTATATCGTTTGAAATTCTTAAACTCAGGTTGTGATAAGGCATTCTATTTTCAGGTGATTACGAGTGGGCTATTAGGTAGTCTGTCTAATAAGAAAGACGAAACCCCATTTGAGCAAGGTTCAGTAGACTACCAGCTCAGTGCCAGTCATGTACAATATAAGGTAGAGATATATAGGAATGGTACTCTTTTGCGTACCGATATAAAGACCGATAATATAGGTATTATAGAAAATCTAACAGAAGGTACTTACCGCTTTAAGTTTACTTCGCCGCAGATACCAAATTGTGAGTATACGGCTAATGAGACTATCGGTAAGCAAACCGATATGAAGATGACGGCTACCTTTAAAGGCTTTAAAGAAGGATCTTGTAACACGGCTAAGTTGCAGTTAAAAGCAGAAGCAGGACAGCCAACTTACCGCTTCTATATATGGAAGATAGACGGTCAGAAACAATACGCTAACGAGGCAGCAGCTTTGGGCTCTGCTCCTATTGGTATACAATTAGCTAGTCAAGGGGCTACAGGAGTAGATATAGAAGTGCCTAATATTACCCAAGTAGGTGAATATGAGTTTATAGTAGGAGATATGCGCAATGGAGCGAAGGCATACTCAAACAAAGTACTGATAAGCCCGCCATCGCCACATAACTTTACGGTATCGGCTACACAAGAGATACTATGTGAGAGTACCCCTAATAGTGGGTATATCAATATGATTTTCGCACCAGGAAGTCAGAATGTAAACCGTACTATCAACTTATATAAGTTAGACAACACGGGGGCACGAGTGTTACCAGTGTTTAAAACTACTGGCGGTGGACTTTTCACAGGTTTGCCAGCAGGTACTTATGAAGTAGAAATGGTTTCGAACGTAGCAGGCACTACTTGCCGCTATACTAAGAAACCGATAGTGATAAAAGCACCTCAAGCACCGCTTAGAGCCTATGCAGGGGTAGTAGCTGACCGCTCTTGCGATACGGCGAATAATCAATACAAAGTAGCAGTAAATAATGTATCAGGAGGTACCCCACCATATCGCTATAGTTTTGATGGAGAGGCTACTTATGTGCCTGATAATATAGGCTATATAGGCAGTAGCAGTACTATTTATGTAAAAGATAGTAAAGATTGCCGAGTGAGCATTCCGATAACAGTAGAGCTGACAACGATGCCGACCATTAGCTTGAGTCCTATAGCATATCGTTGTGATAATGGTTATGGCGCGGTAACGATTACGGTATCGTCTACTGTATCGCAAACCTACCAGTATATATTAGATGGTAGTGCTACGCAAACGCTTGTAGGCAATACTATCCACCGTACCTTAGCACCAGGGGCACACTCACTAACGGTGTATTATACCCCAGCCAATTCATCAACTACCCCTAATGTACTCTTTACAGAGGATTTTGGAACAGGTGATGTAGATACATGTGTAGAAAGTGCTAATACTGATTTAGTATGTGCTACGAGCAGTACAACCCTACAAGATGGACAACAGCTCATTACCAAACAAGCTCCAGCAAAAGCTAATTGGACAGTACCTACTGACCCTACAGGTGGTAGATACTTAGCCGTAGCAGGTAATGGTAATAACGAGGTAGTGTATAAGCGCACTCTTACGGGAGTAGCCTTGGGTATACCTCTAACGGTGAGTGTAGATGCTGTGAGCCTATTAAGCAGTGGTGGAGTACCTGCTCAGTTTAGAGTTGCCCTTTGCAAAGCTGATGGTACAGCGCTTAGAACTAAGCCATTAGGAGGTGTAACTAACGGAGCGAGCTGGAAGAACTTAAGTGTTACCTTTACAGCAGCTGAAGTAGCAGGATTTACTAATAACAACATACAAATACGAGTGCTTAGTTCTGCACCACACGCATATGGTACTTTAGGTAGTGACTTTGCCCTTGATAATCTGAAAGTAGCACAAGCTACTACTTATTGTGAACTAAAAGTTACAAAACTTATTAATATAGAGGCTAACAAACAGATGCGAGTAGAGAAATACGGTGCTGAAAAGAATGTTAGCTGTATAGGAGCCGCTGATGGTCAGGTGCGTATACGCGTACTTAATGCCCCTTCGGTAAATATTAAATATGCGGTAGCTGCTCTTAATACCTCTACGGTTACTTGGACACCTACGACCCTTGATGCCCAAGGAGTGTTTACTATCACAGGCTTAGAAGCAACCCAGAGTGGTAGTGTGCAGATACAAGATGCTTTACAGCCTAACTGTATCGGTACAGTAGAGTACAAGATAGGAGAACCTACCCCAATCGTGCCTTCAGTAGTATTATTGGAGCGAGTAACTTGCCTCAATGGTAAAAAGGCTAAGGTGAAAGTATCGGCTACAGGTGGTAATACTGATGGTTATCAGTACCAAGTGCTGACAGTAAATGGAACTTTTGTACCTTCAACACCTACCCCTAACCCTTATGAGATAGGCGATATACCAGCAGGTACTTATACTATAGTGATAAAAGATGCCAAAGGCTGTACTACCTCTACTACTTTTGTAATAGATGGTTTGCGCACCCTTACCGTATCGGCAGTTCCTACCTCATTATGTTATAGTAGCAATGCTGAGAAGAAAGTAGTGCTAACTGTTACTAATGGTAATGGCAATAACTATAAAGTAACGCGTGTGGGTAGTGGTAATACCTATACATTTAACAATACGATATATACTTACCCTGATGCGTTAGAAGTAGGTGTCCATACCTTTACGATAACAGATAGTTATGGTTGTCAGACTACTGTATCGGCAGAGATATATGCCCCACTCAGTTTGCAGGTATCGCCTACAACTCAGTTGTACGCGAGCTGTAATAGTAGCAGCCAAACCTTTGACCTATCGGTAACAGGTGGTGTACCTACTATGGACAAAGCTTTTAAATATAGTATAGATGGCGGGGTTACTTTTACTCATATCGCTACTAATACTACTAATGCTTCAGTTACTATACCTATACCAGTGGCTACAGATAGCACCATACAGTTTATGGTAACCTACAGTCCTGATGGTAATGAGTGTAGACGCGATCGTTTGGTGCGTATTAGCTATGACCCACCACGTTTCTTGAGCGATACCTTTACCACAACAAAAGCTATTTGTGGTGAAGATAATGGTTCGGTACTTATTACTCCAGCCGATTACTATGTAGGTACTACTTCGCATACGCTAGTAATACGCAATGCGGCTAATCTAGTACAAACTAATACAACAGCTATGGCAGCGGGTAATTATACCGCTTACCTAACCGATGCTCGTGGTTGTGTGGCTACTAAGTCATTTACTATCGACAAGATAGACCCATTAGTATCAACAGCGACTATTACTAAACAAATGGGTTGTACGGCAGCTGATTTGGCAGAAATAACCGTTGGTTTGACTACAGGTGGTACAGCTCCTTATATAGTGAAGGTACTTAATACGAGCACCAATGCAGAAGCTACCCAAACGGCGACCTCGAATAATATATCATTAGCTTTTGGTAGTTTAGACTATGGTAACTATCAGGTAACAATAACTGATGCTAATGGTTGCAACAAAGTACATAACTTAGTGATAAATCCGAACTCGAATGTGATGAGCATCACTTTCCCTACTATTTCGGGTTGTGTATCGCGTACCCACGCTATTATTAGTGCTACTAGTTCGGGTACCTTTAGCTCGACTACTAAGGCGTACTTTGCGATATACCGCCCAGGTATACAAAATCCGCCAGCTAGTTCGGCTGCTAATATGGTAACCACTAATAACCTTGATGGTATAAATACTGATAATTGGTACTTAGCTACGGCATCGGGTACAGGAGTAGCTGTGACTATTCCTAATCTAACGCCAGGAGTACGCTATACTTTTGTAGCTTATAATATGACTACTAAGTGTAGAACTATACAGCAAGCGGCTTCGCCAGTGCCAGGTGTATCAAGCTTAACTGCTACCTTAACCGTACAGAATGTTAAATGTGCTGCAGGTAATGATGGTACGTTAACCTATACGTTGGGAGGATACGATGGTTCTACCGCCGCTATGAGTTGGAATATCTATAAAGCTGATACTCATCAATCAGTAGCAGCAAATAGTGTAGCATCACCATTTAACACTCCAGCTAATGTAAACACTCACTTGCCAGCAGGTAAGTATTATATAACCTTTACAGAATCGCCAAGTGGTTGTGTAAACTCATTTGAGTTTGAAATTAAACGTTCGGCTATAGAGATGCAGATTACTACAGTAGCTACTAAGAAAGCTACTTGTAAAACTGATGGACAGATATGGTTAGGCATTAGTGGGGGTACTGCTACTTATACCTATAATTATGTAGCAGCAGGTGGTGCAGCTCCTACGGTATTTACTCAGACTACTATGGCATCTAAATACGTAGATATGCCAGCAGGCGTTTGGGATGTGTATGTACGAGATGCTTTTGACTGTCAGAAAATGAGTACCGTTACAGTTAGTGCTTATGATATACCAAGTATAGCTACTGTTACTACCTTAGCTTGTCAAGCTTATAATAATACTAATGGAAAGATACCTGTACGAGTAGATTTAAGCCAGATAGGACAAGGGGCTCATTTCTATCGCTTAGATGGAACTGCGACTGAAACAATAAATTGGACGGTAGCTAACCAATCATTTGAAGTAGAAGTGACTCCGTTAGTAGCGCACACAATTACCGTAACTGATGTAAATGGTTGTGCTACCAGCACTACCTTTAGTACTAGGGCACTTATTACAGCTACGGCTACCGTAACCAAATTGAAGAGTTGTGCTACACCTACCGCTCAGATAACAGTAAGTGTATCTGGAGGTACAGGTACATACAGCTATACCTTAGAGCGTCTTGATAACGGAGCTATAGCAGGGGCAACTATTGCTACAAATACAGCATTAACAGGTGGGGTGATAACCCTTGGTACGGCAACCTTTACCCAAGCGGCTACTTACCGTATGTATATTTACGATGCGGAGACAGTAGATTGTAGACCTATAGTGAAAGAGTTTGTAGTACAAGACCCAGACCCAATTGATTTGACTGGCGTAGTATTACAACCTTATCACGAAAAATGTAATTTAGGATTGACAGCTACTCCTACAGGTAGTATAGATATAGTGATGCCTAAACGCTCAACCACTGAATCGTATACTTTTGCCATTAGTAGTGCTATTGACCTAACTACAGGTAATACCCTAACCGTAACGGCAACCCCTACCACCTCGGGTACACACTCGGCTACCTTTACAGGCTTGCACGGTACCCCACAAGGAGTGAAGTACGATATTCGTATAACAAACCAAGATGGTTGTACAGCAGGTGTTTATACTGTGGTAACCTCACCAGAGCCTATCACTTTTGAAGATGGAGTGCTGACTGCTACACAGTATAAGTGCGAAAACGGCACAGGACTTTCTACTCCTAAGGTAGTACTTGATGTGACGAAGATAAAAGGAGGCGTACCACCCTATACTACTGAGTTCTATAGCACGGCAACTAGTACTTTATTGGGTAATGGTACAGAGTATAGCTTGCCAGATTTAGCAGGAGGAAGTTACTATGTACTAGTAAAAGACAATGCTGGATGTAGTTCGGTTACGGTAAGTGTAACAGTAGCCCCAGCCTTTGAACTTACTACCCTAAGTATTACTACTACGGTAACAGCTACTTGTGCAGTAGATGAGCAAATACGCATAGATGTAGGTACTACAGGCTATATAGCAGGTACAATGTTGCGCTACACTATTCAAGGTACAGACAATAGTATTGCTACGGTTACTACAGTGGCAAGTCCGAGCCTAACAATAGCGTTGCCAGGCTCTAAGGACCTAAGAGGCAGCGGCTATACGATAGAGGTACTCAACGAGCAAACAGGCTGTAAGATAATGGGGGTACATACAGTAAAAGACCCTAATACCTTTGCAATAGTATCGAGCAACCCAGTGAGGGCTATCTGTCATAGCGGCTATGGAGCAATAACCCTATCGGTAGTAGATAGAGACCTATCAGATGGCGACCAATCGGCAGGCTTTACCTATACGATAACCTCAGTGGGCTCAACATCACCTACAAATATCTCAGGTAGCGAGGCTGGCAATACAAGGACCATTACCAATCTGCTAAAGGGTGGTACTTATGATATAGAAGCTACCTCGAATGCGACAGGTTGTGTGATAGCTAAACACCGCTTTATCATACCATCAAATCCTGATGAAATAAAAGTAATTCATGCGATACAAATGGTATCGGTAGACTGTAGCAATGAAAATGCAATTGTACGACTTGCTATTAGTGGCGGACAGCAAACCTATACGGTAGTGCTTACCCCTATAAGTGGCACACCAGGAACCGCAGTTACTAAAACTGATGTGCCAGCAGGTACACCAGGAGTAGATTTTGAAGGGCTTAATGCTGCAGGACCAGGAGTTCCAGGTATTTACCAAATAACAATAACTGATGCATTAGGTTGTACTTCGTTTACCGGTTCAAGTACCGTTACTGTTGATCCTTATGATAGCATACAGATAGCAAGTGTAACTACTGAGCTGACCCCTATCACTTGTGTAGGAGCTAAAGATGGTAAGCTGAAGATGAGCAATCTGGCAGGAGGTACTCGTCCGTACTTCTATAAGTTAATATCAGTGGCTACCAATGTAGAAGTACAAAACATTGAAAAGAATGCTTCAGAATACACTTTTGAGGGTATAGAGCCAGGTACTTATAGAGTAGACTTTTACGATGCTAAGAACTGTATGGTGTCATTACCAGGTACCTTTACATTTACAGATCCTCAACCTGTTAGTGTTGATATAGACGAAGACAACTCGCAGTTCTACACTTGTAATGGTCAGAATGGAGGTAAGTTAGAGCTTAAAAATCTTGTAGGAGGTACAGGTACTTATACTATTGACATTGTAAGAGCTGATAATAATCAGAAAATAAATGGACATAGAGATGTAACGGGGACTACCGATATTTTTGATAACTTGCCACCAAGCCCTAAGGATACTTATTATCAACTGGTAGTTAAAGATACTAACGGCTGTGTGATGACTAAGACGGTAACCTTTACGGTGGTAGAGTTCCCAGATATCAATGTGAACTACGTAGATAAAGAGGGCACTTGCGAGGCTAATACGAATAATTACAAAGACTATTTGGTGGTTAAGTTCCGCAGTCCGGAGGTTGATTTTAGCAAGATAACCTATAGTCTTAACGGCACAGCCACAAGAACCTCGTTTGTACGTACATTGGGTAATGTGGGTTATATATATGAGTTCGATAGAACGATAGCGACTCAGACAATTGAGGTACATTACGATACTACGAGCCCTGTTAGCGGACATTGTAGTGCAAGTAAGAACTTTACTATTGATTTATACGTGCCACTCACCCTTTCTGATACCACTAGTTCAGCAACGGCTATCAATACGGTACAGGTGCAAGCTAAAGGAGGTACGGTTACTAATCTGAAGGGCTATACTTACTATTACAATGGTGTAGATAGAGGTGATAGCACTACTTATAAGATAAACCACAACGATCCGGAACGTATAGCACCTGATGGTACACGCATTAAGATAGTAGAGGTAATGGTACAAGATGCTAATGGTTGTACGGCAACCCTTACGTTAGAGGTACCGTACCACGATATAGAAGTACCGAACTTCTTCACTCCGAATGGCGATGGTGAAAATGATGTGTGGAAGCCTAAGTACTTAGACAATAATGTGAATGCTCGTATTTACATTTTTGACCGCTATGGTCGACGTTTAGCGAACTTAGCACCGGGAGAAGGCTGGGACGGTCAGTATGATGGACGTTCGATGCCAGCGGGTGATTATTGGTACATTATAGAAATCAATGATCAGTTGTACGACAAACGTCAGTTCTACGGCAACTTCACTTTGTATCGATAATTAATAATAGTAATACAATTAAACAAACGACAAAAGCCAGCTGTTAACAGCTGGCTTTTGTCGTTTTAAGCGAAGAATAAACGATACAAACTCACACCTCAATTAAGTGTTCTAAAACTTTAAAAAGACCTCAAAATCTGTTAAAAAAATATTCTTTTTTTCTTTTTTGTTTCGAAAAAGATTTATACCTTTGTGCCAATTAGAAAATCGACAAATTGACAAATCAACAAACGTATGATTTATATTGAATTATTAATAGTGCTCCTCGCTATATTTGTAGGGGCGAGGGTAGGAGGTATCGGGCTCGGTATTTTTGGTATGATGGGCTTAGGTGTTTTGGTGTTTGGCTTTGGGCTTACCCCAGGCAATCCGCCAATAGATGTAATGCTTATCATAGTAGCGGTTATCACAGCAGCAGCTACCCTACAAGCAGCCGGAGGTTTAGACTATCTGGTGAAAGTAGCAGAGAAAATACTGCGCAAGAACCCAGCTATGATTACCTTTCTTGCACCTGTAGTGTGCTACTTCTTCACTTTGTTTTCGGGTACAGGGCATATTGCTTATTCGCTCTTGCCTATCATTTCTGAAATAGCTACTGATAGCAAAGTGCGCCCTGAGCGTCCGCTTTCTATCTCGGTAATAGCCTCGCAACAGGCAATCACAGCCAGTCCTATTTCGGCAGCTACCGCCGCTCTCCTATCAGCAGAATTATTGGGTGATAAGGGCGTAACTTTAGGCAATATACTAATGGTGTGTATACCTGCTACTTTAGTAGGGGTGATTGTAGGGGCTATAGCAGTGAGTTTTATGGGGGTGCCTCTTGAAAAAGACCCTGAGTACCTACGTCGTCTGCGCGAAGGGGTGTTAGACGCGGAAGGTAAGTCAGAAGAGGCTCTTTCACCTCAAGCGGCTAAACGTGCAAAAACATCTGTGATTGTATTCCTTATAGGGGTACTCTCAATAGTGCTATTTGGTTCAATAGACAGTTTGCGTCCTACTTTTACAGTGAATGGTCAGCTGATAAAACTCGGAATGACGCAAGTGATAGAAATAGTGATGATGTCTACCGCAGGTTTGATGCTCATTTTTGCTAAGGCCGATATTAATAAGGCAGTAAAAGGTTCAGTGTTCATCGCTGGTATGCAGGCCGTAATAGCCATTTTTGGTATTGCGTGGATGGGTGACACTTTCTTTGCTGGTAATATCGAATTCTTTAAGACGCACATCGAGCAAATCGTCACCCAGTATCCATTCCTCTTTTCAGTAGCCCTCTTTGTGATGTCAGTGCTTTTGTTTAGTCAGGCGGCTACCGTGCGCACCCTTTACCCTTTAGGTATTGCTTTAGGCATTCACCCAATGGCAATGGTAGCGATGTTCCCAGCGGTGAATGGTTATTTCTTTATTCCTAACTATCCTACAGTGGTAGCAGCTATCAACTTCGACCGTACCGGTACTACTCGCATCGGTAAGTACGTGCTGAATCACTCGTTTCAGTTGCCTGGTTTTGTAGCAACTATAGTGGCCATAGCGGTGGGCTATCTGATAATTATGCTGATGTAATTAAGAAAATATTGTTTAACTCATAAAACTGATTATAAATGAAATTAATGAAAAAAATTGCCCTTACATTATTGGTGATGATGTCTGTGGCAGTCTTTGGTCAAAAACCAAAGATTCGTATTTTAGCTACTGGTGGTACTATTGCTGGTGTGAGCAAATCAAATACTGAGACGAACTACAAGGCCGGAGAGCTCGGTATTTATCAACTATTAGAAGCCGTACCCGAAGTAAAAAACTTGGCAGATATAAGTGGCGAGCAAATAGTGAAGATAGGCTCGCAAGATATGAATGATGAGGTATGGCTTACGCTTGCCAAACGCATCAACCAGTTGCTAAACAAAGAAGGCTACGACGGAGTAGTGATTACTCACGGAACTGATACTATGGAAGAAACCGCTTACTTCTTAAACCTAACCGTGCACAGCAAAAAACCTGTGGTAATGGTAGGAGCTATGCGTCCAGCTACAGGTATGAGCGCCGATGGACCACTCAACCTATACAATGCCGTAGCGGTAGCTGCCGACAAGAATGCTATGGCACGTGGGGTAATGGTATGTATGAACGATATCGTACTCGATGCTAAAGATGTGATTAAGACGAATACTACTGCTGTAGAAACTTTTCAAGGAGCTAATTATGGCAAATTGGCTTATATCCATAACGGTAAAGTTTTCTTCAACCGTATGCCTGAAAACAAACACACTTACCAATCAGTGTTTAATGTAGATAACCTAAAAGAATTGCCAAAAGTGGGTATTGTGTACAGCTATTCTAATGTTTCTGAACTGCCAATGAAGGCTTTTATGGACGCTAAGTTTGATGGTATTGTACACGCAGGCGTAGGTAATGGTAACCTCTACCACACTATTTTTGATTTGGCAGTAAAAGCCAGAGAGCAAGGCATCTTGTTTGTGCGCTCTTCTCGTGTGCCTACAGGGGCTACTACTCTCGATGCTGAAGTAGATGATGCTAAATACCAATTTGTAGCTTCGCAAGCGCTAAATCCACAAAAGGCTCGTGTGCTACTGATGTTAGCACTTACAAAAACCAAAGACTGGAAACAGATACAAAAATATTTTGATGAATACTAAAACCTAATTGTATATGAAAAAGATATTGTTGGCAATGAGCCTTCTGGTAGGAGGTGTTGCCTTTGCTCAACAAGATTTGCAGGAACAAATCAACCAACTGCGTATGGAGATAGACCAGCTGCGTATGGCGCCACCGCCACCTTCTATAGATATGCCTATGCCTCCTGAAGAGATGGAAAGTCCTTTGCGTAAGAAATTTAATATGTATTTCAACTTTCAGACTAGTTTGGATGCTGAAAAAAAAGGAGAAAATGATTTAACTACCAAGTTTCAGGCGCGCCAGTTGCGTTTAGAAGTACGTGGCGACCTTACCGAACGTATATTCTACCGCTTCCGTCACCGTCTAAACAAACCGAATGCAGGAGCTTCATTAGATAATTTAGCCAAAGCAACCGATTTGTTGTACGCAGGTTTTCGCCTTAATGAAAAATGGACGGCTACCGTGGGTAAGATGTGCCAAATGTGGGGAGGCTATGAGTTCGACCTCAATCCGATGAATATCTATGAGTATTCAGATTTTCTTAATAATATGGATAACTTTATGCTAGGGGCAATGATTACGTATGCACCTAATCCTAACCACGAGTTCAACCTACAAATTACCGATGTTCGTAATGATAGTTTTAAAAATATCTATGGTAGTCCTATAGGTATCAAGGCAAGCAATACGCCTTTAGCTTATATCTTCAACTGGAATGGTAATCTTTTGGACGGCTTAGTGCAAACGCGTTGGGGAGCAGGATTGCAAAGTGAAGCCGATGGCTATACAAATGCCTTGGTGATGCTTGGTACTAAACTAAACTTACCTAAGTTTCAGGTATTTTTAGACTATATGATGGCAAATGACCAATTAGATAGGCTTAATTATACCCCATTAAGTAATAATGGTTCGGCTACACCAGTAAAAGATGCTAAATACAACTCGTTTGTGTTAAAAGCGGAGTACCAACCTGCACCAGAGTGGAACATCTTTGCGCAAGGTCTTTATGAAACGGCTAACAGCAGCTTAGCTAATAACGAGTTTAAAGGGTTAGGCTATTTTGCAGGGGTAGAATACTTGCCCTTCAAAGAACAAGACTTGCGATTTTTCTTAGCCTATATCGGTAGAAGTAGAGATAAAAATAGTGCAGTAGAAAATACTAACCGCGTAAGTGTAGGTATGATGTACCGCATAAAAGCGTTTTAACAATTACTAAATTTGGGAATTAACAAATAAATAAGGCTGCTCAAGATGATTGAGCAGCCTTATTTCTCATTTTATTATTTATTATTTATTATTAATTTTCTGGTATTTGCCAATCGCCGCGAACTTTTAGTACTTGCTCAATGACATCGCGTACAGCCCCTTGTCCTCCCTCACGATGAGAGATATAGTGGGCTACAGCTTTCACTTCAGGCACGGCATCCTGAGGGCAGGTAGCTAAACCAGCGTGTCGCATAGGCGAAATATCTGGTAGGTCATCACCCATATAGAGTATTTGTTCTGTTTTTAGTCCTTTGCTTTTTTGGTACTCTAAAAAAGTGCTGAGCTTTTGGTGGCGAAGCATAAAAATATCGGTAACGCCCAAGTTTTCAAAGCGCTTTTGTACACCTACATTGCCTCCCCCTGTCAGGATACAGATAGTATAACCTTTGGCTACAGCTGTTTTCACGGCGTAACCGTCTTTCATATTCATACTTCGCAGTAGGTCACCATCGTTGTTTACGAATACTTGGGTGTTAGTAAAAACCCCATCAACATCAAAGATAAAAGTAGTGATGTCTTTTAATCTTTCTTTATAATTTTTATTTTCCATAATAAGTATGTATAATAGATTCTGTGATTACTTGATAAATACGTTGGTAGTGTTCAGGCAGTATGGCAAGGTGATTTTCAATAGTTTGGGTATCATTGCGCCTTGCGGGGCCTGTTTGCGCCTCAAGGGCAGGCATCTTTTGTAGCTTAGCAAAAGTTTCTGAGAGAAGCGGCTGCAATACTTCAAAAGGCACTTGGTGTTGCTCGCAAATCTGCTGACTGATGCCGATGAGATGATTAGTAAAATTATTGAGGAAAACAGCTGCCACGTGTAGCGAACTGCGCTGCTCGCTGTTGAGTATATATACTTTAGAGCTAAGACGTTTGGCCAAGGGGTGCAATAGTTTGTCTATATCAGCAGGGGCTTGTGCTTCTATACAGATAGGCACGTTGCTGAAGTGCACTTTGGCAGTTTTAGAAAATGACTGCAGAGGGTAGAAAACGCCAGCTCTATGGGCAGGAGCAATAACCCCCATAGGAGTATTGCCTGAGGTGTGCACCACTAATTGTCCTTGATAGGGTAGGGCAGCCGAAAGAGGGGCTATTGCTTCGTCTTTAACAGCTAAAATGGTCAGGTTGGCAGGGCGAAGATAAGAAAGATTGGTAGTTTTTTCAGTTTTAAAAACCTCAAATTCAGCGGTAAAACCACTTCGGTTATACAGTTGTTGCAGATGCACGCTGGGTGTGGTATAGAGGGCTTTAGTCAGGTGGTAAGCCAGATTGCCCGCGCCAATAATGTTAATAGTTAAGGCCATTTTATAGTGATTTAATAGTTTCAGGGGCAAAGATAGCAAAATATAAGAGTTTTCAAAAAGTTTT
>ERZ772979.963-NODE-963-length-17983-cov-10.165942_pt1 | contig 17983 bp, 10 predicted proteins | sample MGYA00511130_ERZ772979 | MGnify/ENA primary metagenome ERZ772979 (study PRJEB29015, sample SAMEA2738103) | human oral metagenome | biome: human oral; feature: human-associated habitat; material: saliva | place: China | collected 2186 ... | reverse complement strand
CGCTTCTACTGACACTTGTTGTAGCTGCCGTCTACCTCATCTCAAGAGTCGTCACTCCACAGGTCGTGACGATTATAGGTGTCATAGCGGGCTTTCTCCTGCTACGCTTCGTAGTACGAACAGTCCTACAAGTTACCTTCACCATCCTCGGCTTCCTCTTCTGGCTAGCCATCTTCCTGGCGATCCTGATCTGCATCCTTTAGCAAGGATGATTCCTCATACTCTAGACGGGTGGCTGGCTCTTAGGAGCTAGCCACCTTTTTACTTTCTACTTATAGGCTTTGCACTTCTGCTTCTCATCCAGCCGCTCCACTTGATGCGTAAGCGACGGATGCTGTTTCTTTTCCCTCGCAAAGGTAGGACGGGGCTTGGGCTACCCCAAGGTCGGTGCCTGCGGTTGGCAGGGAAAATCTCCACACTTCCGCCCTGAGGGCTCCAGGTTGTATTTTCCTCCCAAACCTTGTGTCCGCCATCGCCCCGCTACCTCTGTCTTGCTCGAAAAAGGAATCAGCATACTCCGATCGTTGGACGCATAAAAAAAATGTCACTATGGATAAGCAGAACGTAAATACCACACCTTCGATGAAAGGAAAAGGAGATAGCTCCTCCTCTCATTACCGCATAAACTCGGGGAATGGAGTACGTGTCCTGTGGGGATGATGGGTGTTGAAGAGAAAGCTCGATACACTTGACTCGGGGGCGGATGTCCTTAACCCAAGCGCTATGCATATCGAGAGAGTGAGTGATGAATCAGATCCCATCACGAACGAGACAATAAACGGGATATCACTTAAGCTATCGCAAGGATTACATCTCGAGATCTCGAGATCTCGAGGTCTCGAGGTCTCGAGAAATTAATTAATCGAGAGAGAGAGGGATAGAGCGAAGCTATGAAGCATTCCTTCTTGATACTGGCAAGGTGTGTCTTTGTCCGACAACCTATCGTTTTGCCGACAAAGGCCCTTGGCCCAAGAGGGGAGGGAATCTCTCCGAAGTCGTAATTACAACACCAAAAGTCATGTGTGAAAGGATAGAACGCTGGGACCGATGAGAGACCCGCCTGCCCAGCTCCAAAGACCAAGAGAAAGTGATTGCCCTCTTCCATAAATCAGGAGCCAAAACGAAATCAGACTTCGTGCGTGCTCGACTTCTAGACGAGAGCTTTAAGGCCATCACCGTAGATAAATCCGCCGTCGAATACTACCGGAAACTCTCCCAGCTGACAGCCCAAATACATAAGGTCGGGATCCTCTACAACCAAACAGTAAAGGCTATCAATAGCTACCACTCGGTCAAAGCAGCACAGGTAATGCTTCAACGGCTAGAGCAGTACTCCCAGCAAATAATCACCCTAGAGCAACAGGCTATTGAGCTACTCTTAGATTATCAGAAGCGATAAATGCTAAGCGTTCGTATATGATGAAGTTTCGATATGACCAAGGTCGCTTAGCTACCTAACCCAAGGCTCCCCCCATCATTGCAGAGGCCCTTGAAAAGAAGACTCCTCCGATAGTCTCAGCGAGACCATCGAAGCGGGCTATAAGTGCGTGAAGCAAGAGATCCCAAGCCTTGTCGCATGTGAAATGGAGTAAATCAAGAGCGATACTAAGCTCAAACATCTGATCAAGGAATAGGGGGGGGGTAGAATACATCAAACTCATAGTATCAAAAATATCGAAGCAACCTTAATGTATCGGCTTCTTTTACATACCAGACCGTTAGTAGGCTGTCCCCCTCGCTCTCCATGTAAAACTCAAGCTTACCCCCGCGCACGAGATCTCTAATCAAGCCCTGCAAGTCATCCCACATCAAGTCTTCAATCAAGCTTCTCAAAACCGTAGTCCTACTTCGGTGGGATAAAGAGGCTATCTCAAACTCACAGACGTAAGAGGGCTCCTAGGTATTCAAGGATAGGGGAATCAAGAGTTCCCACCAGCTCATGCGCAAACGCTTGGTTAAGGATGCGATAGGACTCTCCTATCTTATCAGCTCGATGGGGATAGTAAGCGTGACTTCCGCGTCATTTGTAATTTCTAGAAGACAGAGAACCTGAGCTCAGCCCGATGTAGCTGTTTGATCTAGAGCTCTCCTACACGATTATGCATCTGCGTGGTACGAGAGAGATAGGCGCAATATATACTTTTTGCATTACCTTTGTTCGGATGCCATGGCGGTCTATCTCTCTTCTGGGTAACCCTTAATGACTTAATAACAGACTCTGTATTTCAGTATGGATGAGAAAGCAATAGTTACGTTGTTTGCGCAATACAACTATAAACAAAATATTAAACTCTCGGAGCCCTCAAGGGTGCTCGTTTTTACTCTCAAAGCAGCCTATCCAGCCGTGGAAATCATTCTTCTGGACGATAAGGCTGAGGAAAACGCAAATAGACTTAAAACGGAGTATTCAGGTAGTGGGTATGCTGCCCATGTTTGTAAGGAAAAGACTATAGATGCCTTAGAAGACTATTTATTCAATTTGTTCTTTGACGTAGATAGAGAAAATCAGAGAACACAACGGAAATATAGCTGTTACATCGAAGACCTAATGTCAATCTATTCAATCTATGGGAAATCCGCGAAAGACTACAGCTACATTTCGATCCCTTATCAGGTGGAGAAGGACTTTACTACAAGGCAAGCAACAGAGAACTTAATCTCCTCAATTTTAGATGTAATTGATCAAGATGGTCCTCAATTTGTCATCATAGAGGCTGCAGCAGGATTTGGGAAAACATCAACAGCTTATGAGCTCCTAAATGAGTATATTGAGCGTGGCTCTAAGAACAGGCCTTTCCTCATGGAGCTATCCAAAGATCGCAGAGCAAGTAGCTTCCGCTATCTTCTTCTATCCCAGATTGACCAAAACTTTGTACACACGCTGAAGGCTGATATTGTGATACGGAATATTAAGCGAGGTAAGATTCCTCTCATAATTGATGGCTTTGATGAGTTGCTCAGTAAAGACTTGGATAATGGCACACAAGATGCTAGATTCGAAGATGTCGAGACTATGTTATCTACTATAGGAGATCTTCTCACAGAAAATTCAAAGGTTATACTGACTACAAGACGCACCGCGATCTTCTCTGGAGAGAGTTTTTTTGCATGGTATGCAAATCTATATGAGCGCTCTCCATTCATGGTCTCTAGATATCAGCTTGAGAATCCAAGTATAAATGACTGGCTGACGAAGCAAGATCTTGCAAAACAGAGTATACATGAGGAGGATCTTTATCATGTCGCTAATCCTGTCCTTTTGGCATATCTAAGATACTGTTCCCCGAAGATTGAAAGTGTAGAGGAGCTTATTAGAGAGTATTTTAGGCTTCTTCTGAAGAGGGAGGTCAAAAGACAAGAAATCCCATTTTCTATTGAAGAGCAAATGGAGATTTACCAAAAACTCAGCACCTATTTCTCCGGGTTTAATATCACAACAGAACGAAGAGGAGAGATAAAGTTGGCAATAGCAGAGTATGCCACTCCACTTCTAAATAAGCATGGGGAAGAGAATGATGATAAAGAGAAGATCGTCAATGCTTTAACGAATCATGCCCTCCTTGATAGGAAAGGTGAAAAGGTCGGATTCCTGAACGATTTTGTTTTAGGGTATTTGCTAATGGAGGCTTTTGTTAATTACCAAGATGACCCCGATATGAAGGTATATCTCAGCGAAACCTCTTTCTCTTTCATTGATAAGTCTCTTATTGTGGCCAAGTCACGTAAGGAGGATAATAGAAAGAAGTTCTGGGAGGTTCTTCAGGGGCATCCCAGTATAACCCAAGAGCAAGTTACCCGGGCTGATCTTTTACTAATGGGAGAAACCCGACATGAGGTGGACTCTCAGTCGTTCACCTCAGAACGTTTTTGTTGCTATAAAATAGGTACGGAGGAGGGACCCCTCAGAAGATGTACATTTTCTTCTGTGGAGTTTACTTCTTGCACCTTTAATCTTCAACTGATGGAGGATTGTTTCTTTATCAACTGTAGATTTATTGATTGTAATTTCCACGGGGAAAGTAGAGGGAAGGTTCAGTTTTGGGAATGCACATTCAATAAGGAATATGACCATATAGAGGAGAGTAAAAATCTATCTATACAAGAAGATCAACCTGTAGATAGCCTAGATAATTCTTCAGAGGGAAGGTGGCTTTATCTTCAGATTCTCAGCAAATACTTTATGGTTGATAAGAAAACGAGGAAAATGTGTTTAATCTCTCGCTTGAGGCAAGAAGTTGACCTCGATGATAAATCTTTACGAAAAGGAATCAATTATCTGAAGACAAACGGGATGATAGTGGTTAATGGAGATAAATCTTTCATAACTGATGAAGGAATTCGTTTTATAAAAGAAGCTGGAGGATGGGAGTAGAAACAATGGAAGGAGAAAGTATCCGTAAATCTTTGGACCTTACTGTCATTAAGCCAATATTAGAGGATCTTTCTCTTCGCTTGGATCGTGCTGGGATTTACTATCGAGTATTTACTCGTTCTAAATCTCTTGATTCAATAAAGAAGAAGCTAGAGAAAAAGACTGAACAATATAAAAGGGAGGGGAAGAAACTCCAAGATGTAATTGGGATTCGGCTTGTTTTCTATTTCCTTGAGGATGTTGAAATCGTTGCATCATATCTCAGAGAGGAGTCAATCCGTGATAGTGAGTCAAATAGTACCTATGACCTGAGAGGGCGTGAAGTAGATGGTATAGGAGGGCTGGCTGATAAGGTGTTTATGCCGATTCGGTTAAATCTTGTGTTTAGGATGGACGATCGTACGACTAAAGAGTTTGTAAAAGTATTGAAAGGCTATGAAGGTCTAGATTGTGAACTCGTGGATAATACGTATGAGGTACAACTTCGAACTGTACTGTCAGAGGGATGGCATGAGGTAGAGCATGATCTCCGATATAAATGCAAAGATGAGCCTTGGTGGGGATATTGTGATCAAGAGTCTCGTATGCTAAATGGTATTTATGCATCTTTGGAGACCAGTGAGAGAACTTTGGGGCAGCTCTTTGCTGAGATTTCTTACAAGAACTACAAGCAAAAGGATTGGGAGGCGATGATACGAAATCATTTGCGAATAAAATTTCTAGAAGAACCACTACCTCCTGAAATTAAAAAAGTCTTGAATGAGTCTAATACAATAGCCAAGTTAATATTGAAGCAGGAGAAAAAAGATCTTCTTGATTGCTTGTTTCGCACCATCGATCCATATCCACGATCGATGGCGAATATTGTCTATCTCATTAATGAGATGCAAGAAGAAGGAGAGAAGAATGGTAGGTTGTCCCAGCTGCTTCTACGCAACTCCGTTCTTAAGGGCTTAATTGAGGAGATCCTCGGCAAAGAATAGGAGTGGGGCAATTCCTCCTTCTCTAGATATGAGATAGCATAGATATTTTAACTAACCTACAGGATGTGTGCAAACACCATAATTAGGGGGATACTTTGACGGAGGTTGTTTCTAGTGGTAATAGATCTTTATTGGCATTTCACTATAGAGTTTGCTTGCTCCAGCCATCCTCCCCGAGGTACGTCAAGCATGTAATGCAGCTAGTTCTCTATTTTCCAGTGATCATGTACGGCATGGAAGACAAGCTTACTATCCTGCACAAAGCTGATGCAATAGGAAACCTCACGAGTCTCCTTCCCCGAGCGGTTGTCGTAGCGCTTGCGAGTGGGCTGGTGGATGCTCTTAAGCCCAGACCAGTCCTTAAATGCATAGGAATCCTCCTGCATTTCGGGAGTAAGGACAAGACTCTTCATCTAACACGTCTCGATACTCCCATGTCTGAAGTCTCCTTCTTTGTGCCGGGTACATCCCTTGCATGTTCTCAGAAAGCTGTATTTGAGCTCTTGTAGTAAAGTCGACTGATTGCTCTTTACTTGAACTAGGTAGTAGCCTCCGATCTTGAGGATTTGATTTGCGACATGACTCTGGCTGCCTAGGGTACCTATTGTAATAAGTGCATTCGTTACGTCCAACTCATCCAAGAGCTGACGAATGGGGTCTAGCTCGCTGCTCTTGATGGGCACTACATCCACGGAGATAACCAACTAAAAATGAGTACCGTAGAAACAACACGATATGCGATTTGGGGTTCGGGCTGAGCTTCTTGACTCCAACGCTTGGTCTTGCCATCAATGTAGAGCTGACGAATTTCATCATCCCACCGAAGTAAGGCTGAGACCTCAATCCTACCAACTGGTTGGGGACTTCAACTGGGCATTTGCACTGAGTGCAAGTACCTCCTGAAGAGTGAAACCTAAAAGCTCTGCATACTCAAAGAGCTTATCGACACTGGGGAAGTTAGCTTTGGATTCCCAGCGCGAGACAGAGCTTTAGAAAACTCCCGGATTTACAGCAAGATAGTCTTGCGGAATTCTATTCTTCAGGCGAGTAGCTCTCAGGAGCTCGAGTAGTTTTTCCATATACTCAAAGTTATAAACGCATCCGAGCTCAACCAACCCGTTTCGTGCAAGTTTATGCGCCCAATGCAAGAGGTCTTGCATCAGATGCAACATAGATATCTTTCGGGCTGCAATAGGGCTAATATAAGATAGAGACAGGAAAGATCTTCCATCAAGAGAGCATGTTGTTTTTACCCAGCCACACAGGTGACACTGGAGCAAGGACCTAAGTAAATACCGATAATAAAAGAGCTTTACTTATCGCTCGTTTTTTCTGTTTTGCCAGCAAGAAAAGAGAGCTGTTGCACTTTCAATAGTCCGGCAGAGTGGTAGTCAAGAGTCGATCAAAAAACCGCTACTCTTGTGCTACACTATCGATTAACCGGACTAGATAGACATCCGTGATACAAGAAGATAAAGGAACACAATACATTTCCCGTCCTCTCCACTGAAAAAGAAAGGATGCAAATCACTAGTGATTTGCATCCTTTCACTGTATCTCCCCCGCGAAGGACATCATTCTAACCGATCTTACTACCCCAAGAGGCACCGCTATCACTCGTCTTCTTCTTCATCGTCATCATCATCTCCATACTCATTCTCATTAAATTTATCAGAGCCTTTACGATAACCATCCTCATACCCCTCCTCGTAACCAGCTATGTATCTGACCTCAAAGTAATCTTCGTACTCACTAGAATCATCATATCCAAAGCCATGTGAACGCCCAGCCCTTCCATCCTTTGTCCCTTGCTCATATCCGTTATCATATCCCTCCTGATATGCATCTTCAGGTGAGACAGAGTATGTATATTCACTCTCGAATACAGGCATTATTGGATAAGATGGAGTAACCCTAACATTCTTGAAAGGAAGAGACGGCGATTCACGAGGAGGAGTCTTTTTCTCTTGAGGTCTACAACCTACACACGACGCTAAAAATAAGCTAATAAAGAGTACTTTATTTACCATATATTGAGACCATTCAGTAGCGTTCAAATCCCCCGCCAGTTGATGCAAGCAGAGATTTGCAGAAGAAACAAGTGCTTCAGGCAGTCACGATGCACTCGGAGGGATACGCAAAAAGCTGGGAACAGACTCAGTTTGTGCCGTAGGCACTTAATATCAACAACCTGCGTATATAAAGACACTTATAATGACATACTCAATGGAAGATAGCGAAACATCACGTAACGGCATCATAGCGAGATAGCATCTACCCCCTCCACAAGGAACTTGCGGAGGTATCCATCCAGCTCCAGATTGACCTCGAAATCAATCATTTCTTTGCCCTTTGCTTGCTCAAAGAAGCTCTTGGCCTTCTTGAAGTCAACCGAGGCAACCAACCGGTCGAAACGCTTGTACTCGTTGATGTTCCCTGAGTTGAGGTGCAAGCCCACCATCTCTCGCAGGAGACCTTCATCGAGACCAAGATGCTCGGCAAGCTGATGAATACTAGAATTCTGCGCTTTGCTCTGGTAGTCTACAATGTAGTCCTTAAAGGTCTTACCCCGCTCCAGGCTTACAGCTCCTTGCTCCACCTCGTATAGGAAGATTTCAGCAAAGCGCTGCTCGTCTTGCGAGAGCGAGACAAAAGAGCGGTGCAACTCCTCAACGACAGACGCACGTTCCTCGGCTGTGGCCGTTCCACTGTGCAGCGTACGTAGGTACTTTTCAAAGCGACTATTGAGGTATTCGGCATCAATCATCGCTGTGTCGATTTCGGTGATATAGGGGTCTACATCATAGGGTACGTCGGGAGACGGCGCGCTACCGCCACCCGACTTCTGCAGCTCCTTGTAGCGCTGCATGAGCGTGAGGTAGGTCAGTTCATCCAGTAGTACCTCTATCTTCTTGGTCTTGCCGTCTTCGTCTGTGAGCTTATAGCTGAGCTTGCTCCAGCGGAAGGACTGGATGCGTGCTGCCTCCAGGTACTTATTCAGCTTATTAAAGAGCTGGGCAAAGCGACCTCGCTCCGCTTCGTTGTCGGGGAGCTTGGCAAAGTCGGGGATGCCTGCTTGCCTAAAGAGGTCCTGGATCTCAGAGAAGATCTCGTTGATACAGTTGAGGTTATGCACTAATGGGTCGGCAAAGAGCTTCACTGGCTTGCCATCAGAGTAGACCTCTACGGCACGGTCGATGTTGTGCCGCATCGTATGAGGGCGACGATAGTAGCGGATGACTCCAAAGGGTTTGTCCGGGCCAAAGAGACGATTGGTGCGGCTAAAGGCTTGGATGATGTTCTCGTATTCCATCATCTTATCCATATAAAGCGTGTTGATCCACTTCGAGTCAAAGCCTGTGAGCATCTGATTGACCACGATGAGAAGATCCAGCTGTTCCTCAGCCTTGAGGGTGCGATAGGGCTCTTTATGCGCCAGGCGAAGCGATACGTCTACCTTATACTGAGCATAGGTGGGCAAGGTGTAGTGCACGCCGAAGAGGGCATTATAGCCCTCGAGTATCTCTACCAAGCCATCTTCCTTGATGGTCTCCCCCTCCACATTATCAATACTCGGGTCGAAGAGTGCAGTGACTCTAAGTGCGGGACATTCGTGTCGGAAGAGACGATAATAGGCGATGGCCTCGGAGATACTACGTGTGGCAAGTATGGCGTGGAACTTGCTACACTGGCTCAGCATCGTCCAATTCTCCTTGATGTCGCTCACCACCGAGAGGTGATGCTGATCATTATTATACTGGCTCTCGGGGAGGAAGTCTTCTATACCTTTGACATATCTACCATCTTGGCCCACATAGCCTGCCATAGGTACCGTGTTTCCCTGGATATACTTCAGGTAGATGACCTTCTTCTTCTCGTCCGAAAGAGCTTCCTCTTCAGTGCGTGCTTTAGCCTGCTCCAGGGCTACTACCTTACGTAGATCTTTAGCTCTATAGGTCTCAACGGCGGTAGGCTCGAAGCCCAACACATTGCCATCTCGGATGCCATCTGCCAATAGATATTGGTGCAGCGAGTCGCCAAAGACGGTCTGCGTAGTGTTCATATTCTTCTGGTTCGCATCCTTGATGGGCGTACCAGTAAAGCCAAAGAAGAGGGCACGGGGGAAGGTATCCTTGATGGTGATGAGCATATCGCCGAAGGTGCTGCGATGGCATTCGTCTACGATGAAGACGATGTGCTTGCGCTGTATCTGTTCCAGTTCCTTAGCTCTCTCCGCTAAGTTTGCAGCATTGACACGACTCATCTTCTGCATGGAAGTCACAATAAGCGTGCTCCCCGCACCATCATCTTTGAGCTTGCAGACAAGGACACCGGTATCGTCTGTGTCTTGCACTGCTTCGCTGTCGCCGGAAAAGCTGCGGTAGTTCTGCAGACTTTGGCTACCCAGCTCTATACGGTCTACGAGGAAGATCACCTTGTCCGCATCCCCCGAAGCGGCAATGAGCTGAGCAGCCTTGAAGCTTGTCATCGTCTTACCCGAACCGGTGGTATGCCAGATGTATCCCCCCTTCTGCTCTCGGGCATTCCAGTCGTTCGTGGCTACACGCATACCGATGGCATTAGCTGCATAATATTGATAGCTACGCAGCACCTTCAGGACACCATCACTCTTGTCTGCAATGGTGTAGAAGCCAATAAGCTGATGAGCCTTAGGGATGGAGAGGAAGGCGGAGCAAATCTCTTTCCAGCCATTCATAGGCTCATTATTGAAGTCTCCCCAGTGGAAGTAGTAGTCTCTATTGAAACGTCCCGATGCTCCAGGATTGGCAAAGTAGAGCATCTCCTCAGGATTCATCGCCACAAAAATCTGTACTAGGGAGAATATCCGTGTGAAGACCCCCTCGTGGCTATACTTCTCGATTTGGTTTGCCGCCTGCATCGCTGGCACTTTGCTGCTCTTCAGCTCAATATGGATGAGGGGCATTCCGTTGATGAGAAGTAAAAGGTCACCACGTCTATCTGGAAGAATGCGTTTACCTCGCTCAAACCTTGGCTGTTGTGCGATTTGGTAATGGCTCTTCCCTCCGGCTATCTCTAAGCGGTCATAGATAGAGAGGCTCACCTCTTTACCGAGATGCGCAGGGTCATTGGGATTGTCACGTGTAATGCTAATCGTGCGCCCATTGATGAAGCCATTGAGGGCTACGGGCGACTTCAAGTCCTCGATTTGCTCAATGATTTGGCGCATCTCTCCTGAGGTAAGGGGTTGGTCGTTCAACCTGTCCTTACCGCTATTGTTATGAAAGAGGATATTCGCCCAGTTTTGCATCAAATTCTCCTCTGTGGGATAGGGTATTACCTCCGTCCATCCGTTGCGCTGAAGCTCTCTGATGACAGCTTCTTCAAACTTGGCTTCGCTCTCAAATGTATTCATCTTGCGTCCTTTCCTTGGTTCACACAAACATCTTCTCTAATAAGCTCTGCTTTATATAGCGGAGCTTCGTAAGTTTGATAGAAGTTTTGCTAAAGAGAGTATCTATCTGCGCAAAGCAATTTCCTATTTTCTCTTGCTCGGAGATGGAGGGGAGCTGAAATCTCTGTTTTTCTAAAGCTGTCTTACTAAGATTTCCGATAGTACCATTTCCTCCTAAGGTATAAGTCGCGATAAAGGTCTGATACCAAGAGGAACTCATTGATGCCTGTAGAAAGAATGGAGAATCAGTTGAAGCACAAAGCATAAAGCCTCCTGGCACACAACTGTTAGATTGTATGTCTGCTACAATACAATGTTTTCCCACTAGTCGAGAAGAACCATTTGCGGCAGTTATCAGTATATCATAGTTGTGTATATAAGGAATATTTATGGCAGATTGTTTGACGAACACATCATCTTCTGATAATAAGAAAATATCCTCTGAGATATTTGAAGACCTCAAGACTCTAATCCCTTTTCTTTCGCTACAAACATCATCAGGAGAGTATGTTAACCCCCTTCTAAGCTTTGCTACCTCTCTCAGCTCCTTCACTTCCCACTTATCAGTATATCCTTTGAATCTTATCTGGGGAACACTCTCTCCTGAAAGGGCATCGACAAACATATTTTCGAGCAGTGCGTGCTTGAGCTTGCGGAGCTTGTCGAGCTTTGCTTCGAACTTTTCAATGAGCTTGTCCAAGGTCGTAAGGAAAGCACCTATCTTCTCCTGCTCGGAAATGGATGGTATACAGACTTTCTTATCATAGAGAAATTCCCATTCAATGTTCTTTCGACACAAACTAGCTCCTTCAGTGGTAGCGCTCATAAAGAGGCTTTTAGCGTGTTCTGACTTTACCCAAGCATTGATAAAGTAAGGATTATCTCCGTTTATCGCATAAACTTTATATGCTGGTGATATAATGCCACTAGCAAAGCGAAGATTTACATTAGCATTTCCTAAGTGGAGATTTTGTGCAGAGAGGATCAAGTCATTCTTCTTTACTTTCAAATAACCGATGGTTGTTGAACCTCGAAAATGATTAAAAAGCTCAGAATTGAGATAGATGCCATCTATGGCACAAGATAACAACTGGTCTTCGAACTCCTCTTGAGTCTTATCCCTTTTCTCCGTAAATAAACATCTAAATGCGTAGAAAGCCCACTCTCCCTCAAATTCCTTGAATCTGATTTTTGGTTTCTTTTTTTTCATTGCCATTCGGAGAATTAAGCGTTGAGCAAGAGCTTCTTGAATTCAGCAAGGGCTTCGAGGTCGTGAACAGAACCGGTGAGCTGGTCTATCATCGCAGCAAGCGAAGTCGAGGCTTCTTGGATGTCGTGCTCTACGTCCATAAGGGTGGTGTAGTATTTTGCCACCAACTCTTTGAGCTGTTGTACAAAGTCGCTGATCACACGCAGTGGGAGTTCCCCAAGCTTGTGGTAGAGCGAATCAATCCATTGTGTAGAGAGCAAAGATCGGATATCTTCGTCTGAAAGTTCTTGCTTGATGACCTCTTTGGTGCGCTCAATGAGCTGTGTCTTGTTGAGTTTGATTTCTGTCGTCAACTGTTTGATTTCTGCCGAAAGCTGCGTTATGCGGATGAGTTGTGCCTCGGAGGTCTCTTCCTCAAAGGGATACGCTCTGCGCAAAGCATCAATGCGAGCTTTCACCGCCTTGACGGCATAAGTGCCATCCTTAGCCGTGTCCATAGCCTGCCAGTCCACCTCAGGATGAACAGCGATATACGCAAGCTTCTCCTTTTTGCGCGAGCATAGCAAATAGTCTTCAAGCGCCAGCGCTTCATCCGTTTCCACCTCACTAAGGAGGTCACTCAAGCGACGCTCTACTTCTTTGATTTGCATAGCTCCCTCTTCGGAGGAAACTTCGTTGCGCTCCTCTTCGTCCAGGGCATCGAAGGTAGCGTCCAATTCATTAGTAGCTTCTGCGAGCCTTTGCTCTTGCGCCTCGATAGCCTGTACGTCTTCGGCAAGGTAGTATGCTTGCACAAGGTCGAAGGAAAGGACTCGTCCTTCACAGCCGTTCTCCACTTCGTACTCTTCGCCTGCATTGTTCTTCTTCAGCTCCATCTTCGGGTCTACCATACGAGTTGCTCCGAAGCCTTCACTTTGGATAATTTCGAGCCCCTGCGAGATGCCTGTCCATTGGTCGGCAAAAAGCTGATAAGCTTCGTAGCGGTCCACCAGAGGCACCTCAGCAAGGCTATCGAAGATATGGGTCGTGATGCTTTCTTCCACCTTGGCTATGCTGAGTGTCTCCATCTGCTCTATAAGCTCCTGCTTGAGGAAGTGATGGAAGTTGTCGAAGGCTGCTTGGTAGCTCTGCTGAAAGTCCTGCACAGAAGGGTGCCTACTAATGGCAGCCTCCAAGTCGGCTACCTGTAGCTCTGTATAGGAACTATCGTGCTGGGCAAAGAGAGTGGCTTCTAATCCGGGTAGCGCTTCGAAGTAAGGAGCAAAGCGTTGGAGCTCTTTACAAGGTACACCACCAAATAAAATCGAGTGCATATCCCACGACTCAGGGGCTTCCGAAGCATTAATGTAGCGAGGGATATTGAGGTTGTAGCCATTCTGGCGGATTTCCTCTTTGGAAACCACACGAGCGAAGCGGTCGATGTCGCAGCGCTGTATATGTGCATCTACGATACGACGAATATCCGAAGCACGGAGCTTGTTCTTCTTGCCCTCCTTCGTGAAGCCACGAGAGGCATCGATGAAGAGGACATTATTCTCGTGCCTATCCTTGCGCAGGATGATGACAATCGTAGGAATACCCGTACCGAAGAAGATATCGGCAGGCAATCCGATGATGGTATCAATATGATTGTTTTCGATGAGTCGCTCACGGATAGCACCTTCCGAGTCATCGCCCGATTCACCACGGAAGAGCACCCCGTGAGGCAAGACAATAGCCATCACCCCATCACTTTTGAGGTGATAGAGGTCGTGAAGTAAAAAAGCATAGTCAGCCTTACTCTTTGGTGCGATGCCGTAATTAAAGCGAGGGTCACTCTTGATTTGAATCCCCGTCTTCCCCCTGCGAGGAGGCTCCCAGCTCTGCGAGTAAGGAGGATTGCTTACCACAGCATCGACAAGGAGATGCTTGTACGTCCCTTCGGGGTTACCGTCCTCAAAGAAAGGCCAGTCTGTCCGCAGAGTATCGCCATTACGCACCACGATGTTATCGGGGGTGATACCACGCATCACCAGGTTCATACGTGTCAGGTTGAAAGTGTTCTTCTTCAGCTCCTGCGCATAATACTTAATCGTCCCCTCCCCTTCTAAGTGCTTCGCCACGGAACGCCCAATGTTAATCAAGAGTGACCCCGAACCACTCGTAGGGTCATAGATATCTATCCTACTCTTTCCTCTTAGATGATAAGCTATGATTTCCGACATCAGCACCGACACCTCGTGAGGGGTATAGAATTCGCCAGCCTTCTTTCCAGCGTTCGCCGCAAATTTACTTATCAGATACTCATAGATGAAGCCCAGGACATCATAGTCTCGCTTGGCATCCATCGGGATATCCTTGATAAGCTCGAGTAGATTGCGGATAGCTATCGTTTGTTCCCCCTCAGAGCCACCGAGGTTCTTCAGACCACTGTGCAGCGTATCAAAGACATCGACAAAGACTTTCCGTTTCTTATCTATATCTGCTTTCGTCTGGTCATTAGCCTGCTCTGGAATAGGGATGAGTAGACGATTGAAGGAAGAGAGTGCGTCTCGGACATCGGCCACTGAGAAGTCGTGCCCAGCTTCTAACCAAGTCGAATAGAGGTATTGGTAGGGAATAAAGTAGCCGAGATTATTCTGCGACAGCTGCACATACGCCGTCTGCTCTTCGGTCAGCACCTCTCTACACCGTTCTCGAGGAAGCCCCTTACTGATGAAAAACTTCATCTCTTGCTCCGAGAGGAACTTATAGAAGATGAAGCCGAGGATATAGTCCTTATACTCGTTAGCCTCTATTTTGGAGCGCATCTTATTAGCCGATGCCCATATTTTATTGGCGAGTTGGTTTTTATTCATCCGCTTAGTCTTTCATTTTAGTAGAAACAATCAAAAGGCGCATATCGATATCAAGCACTTGGGCTATCTGAAACAAAGTCACTAGCGAGGGCTATATCTTAATATCTTATTCGAGCACCATTTAGGTACGGTATTCTCTGACTTCCCCAGTTGCTCAGCCAGCCTTTACCCCGTTACTCTCCGCTCTGCCAAAACTACTTTTATCCTTTTTATTATCGCCATATTGTGATTCTATCTCTGTGGGGGTGTATTATATTCTGCAAAGATACCCACATAGACTGAGACTAACGAAGGAAAGTATTAGAATTTACGCTTTCTTAAACGTATTTCTTTTTCTTCCTGTCATTTCCCGATTGTATCCACTTGTCCCCCGTACCTTATCTACTCTGAGATCGACCGCTACGTACACCCCTTAGCAGCTATATATCAAATTATTGCACACGATCATAGTGAACAATCACACAGACGACTAGGCGCTAGTTTTGGAAGACCATACGAAAGTCAAGCAAGAAGGAGAGGGTGGTAAGCTCTCAGTCGTTGCCGATATCAATGAAAAAAGGCAAGCTAAAGACAGCTCTAGCGGAAGAAGCTCTGCAAAGTAGCTTTCTCAAATCTAACAGCAAGGATGGAGTTTTCGAGAATTTCATGAAGAACTTCATCAAGAAATTCAACGAACCGAAGCACCTCTGCTTGTACAAGGCACTAGCAAACAATGTAGATCAAGGCGTAGGCAACCTCAAATCAGCCTTACAGAATGGACAAAGTCCCGAGGACAAAGCGACGCCTCAAGCTTCACAAGTAGCCTTTGATGACTTCCTTCCCAAACAGAAGATAGAGACTGGACAGATCTTTTCATCGCCAAGGGTATGTGAATTTTCCCTAGCTACCCAGGTGACACTGGTGCACGGTGCAAGCCCCTTATATATAGGGCTTGCACCGTGCACCAGACTGTGTAGCAGGGACCTAAGTAAATGCTTATAATAGAAGCGCTTTACTTATCGTTCGTTTTTCTGTACCTTTGCTAGTAAGAAAAGAGAGCTGTTGCGCTTTCGATAGTCCGTCAGAATGGTAGTCAGGAGTCAGTCAAAAAACTGCTACACTTTTGCTACATCCCCGATTGACTGGATTAGATAGAAATTTGTAATACAACGAGATAAAGGACTATAGTACATTTCCCTCTCTCTCCGCAGAAGTAAAGGGTGTGAGTCAGGATAGACTCACACCCTTTATTTTATGATAACCCTTCAGCAAAACTGTGTCCAAGGCTATCTGCTTTGGGCATAGTGTTTTTTCTTACATCACTTGGTGTGAGAGCCTTGTTCACCCATTCTTCAAACTATGCTTCGGTTCCATTACCGGTCTCATGATTATGTAATGTAAATACATAACTGTGAAACGTCTTAATATTGCTACCTCCTTTCTATATCTCCGATTGCTCTCGGAATGGTGATCTTCAGGGGATAATCTCCCTTGATGTGGATAGCTATAAGCTTGTTGTGTGACGTGAGATGTCGTATATTTGCGCCGTGTTTATGATTCTACCATAAATCACGATCCCCCTAACTAGAGTATACAGCATTACGATGTGTTCACAGAAAGACAAGCCAGAGATTTGGTCTGTTGATAAACTGCTGGTGCAGAACTTGGTTATCCCCAGCTACCAACGTCCCTATAAATGGACAGGAAAAAATATTACCGAGCTTATCCTCGATATTCAGAAGAGTATTGAGGATGGCAAAAAGTATTCGGACTTCAAGTATCGTGTGGGGACGGTAATCCTCTACAGAGGAAGTGATACTGAGCCCTATGAGGTCGTCGATGGTCAGCAACGTCTGCTCTCGTTCCTGCTATTGAAGCTATGTCTGGATCCGAACTTTATGTGTGAACTGCTATCTGCTGAATTCTCCGATAAGGTCACCAAGCAGCATCTTCATGACAATGCTCAATACATACGTGAGTGGTTCTCCTTTGTAGATGATGAGACCAAAAAAGACTTCAATAAAGCTCTAGGGAATACGCTTGAGGTGGTTGTCCTTACTGTGAATGAATTGGGTGAAGCCTTCCAGCTCTTCGATTCGCAGAATACACGAGGGCGTGAGCTATATCCTCATGATTTGCTCAAGGCTTATCACCTGAGGGAAATCCATGATAAGTATGATATGCAACGTGCTGTCTTGAAGTGGGAATCAAAGAACCCAAAATCAATTCGTGAACTCTTCGATAGCTATCTCTTCCCACTATGGAACTGGTCAAAGCGACGCAAGTCTGGTAGATTTACAGCAGCTGAAATAGACCTCTACAAGGGCATCGAAGAGAGTTCAGGTTACACCTACGCACACCGAGCTAATAAGGCTATGCCTTACTTTCTGCTTTCGGAGCCTCTGATCTCGGGGCGTGACTTCTTCGAGATGGTAGATCACTACATGCAGATGCTACATAGTATCAAGCAGGAGCTGGTAGAGAATCCTGACCTTGGAGATGTCAAGGAGTTGCTCATCGATGATCCAGATAAGGTAGATCGGGTCAATACTCCTGAAGAATTAGACAAAGCATGTAAGTCTTCGTCGACAGGCATGAACCATGCACGTAATCTCTTCTTTTGTGCTCTGCTCTGCTACTATGACCGCTTCCACAACTTCGACCCAATGGCCGTGAAGAAGCTATTTACTTGGGCGATGATGCTCCGAGTAGATATGAACCATTTAGGCTTCGACTCCGTCAATAGGTATGCCATAGGCCTAGGGGATAGGGATCGGTACACCAACACAGAGCCCGTGATCTCGCTGATCTCTACCGCTCGCCGGCATACGGAGATATCAGGGTTGTCTCTGGAGCTAAAAAGAGTGAACGGTGAGGCTGAGACTAAGAAATGGCAGGGGCTATATGATGATCTTCTTCGACTAAACGGATACAAGTAAGATGATACAGGAACTTAGAATACTTGATGAAGAGACCCTCTTTGATACAGAGGCGCACTATGTGATACCCCGCTACCAGCGTGCTTATGCCTGGGAGGATAGGGAGATCGTGCAGCTCATCGATGATATTAATGACTCCACCGGAGATTACTACATCGGTTCGCTTGTAGTCGCTAAGGTCAAGGGTAAGGTAGAGACTTATGAGGTCGTGGATGGACAACAGCGCCTA